>Ga0210398_10000270_pt1 | contig 62826 bp, 56 predicted proteins | sample IncBWC4OmetaG_FD_161047 | JGI IMG/M metagenome (GOLD analysis project Ga0210398, IMG submission 161047) | Forest soil microbial communities from Barre Woods Harvard Forest LTER site, Petersham, Massachusetts, United States - Inc-BW-C-4-O | ecosystem: Environmental > Terrestrial > Soil >... | reverse complement strand
GCGTCCCTTGCAGTGTTTCTGTATCGTCCGGTCCTAGGTTTACCGTGATCGCCAGATTTCCATCCGGCGTCGTGGCGTAACTGCCCCCGAGAATCACCTGCTGTTGCGAGTACTCCGAATAGCCATCGCCACCGGGAAAGATCGAATCCTGCTCGCCGCCCGTGACCGCTCCGTTCTGCGCGGTCAGCACGCCGGTGACATAGTTTGCCCCGGTGCTCAACAGTCCGCTGACCTGGAACACGTAGGTCCCATTGGCCAGCGTCGGTGCCTGCGGCGTAATCGCAATGGTCGCCGAAGCCGATTTCGTCGGATCCGTCACCGAGGTCGCCGTCACCGTCACAGCATTTCCGGCGGGAACCGCAGCCGGAGCCGTGTACGTCGTCGGAGCTTCACTCCCCGTAGTTGTGGGGCTGAACGAACCGCACGCCGTTCCGCCGCAGTTGACCGTCCATGTCACCTGCGGATTCGCAGACACGTCGTTCGCGATCGTCGCACCCAGTTGGAGCTGCGCGCTCACTGCGAGCGAAGCGGGCGGCGTCCCCAGCGTCACCGTAATCGGAATCGGCGGCACGATCGTGATCGTGGCCGACCTCGAAAGGGAAGGGTTCACAGCCGACGTCGCCGTCAACGTCACGGCCGCGCCTGAAGGAATCGCCGCGGGCGCGGTATAAACCATCGCACCCAGCTCGTCGCTCGTGGTCAGCGTGCCGCACGCGTTCGCACTACCGCAGCTCACCGCATATGTGACCTCTGTATTTTCATTGGTGCCGGCTGGAGTGGAAAACTCCGTGACCGCATACACGGTCGCCTTGGCATTCACTGCCAGCGACGACGGCGGTGCCTCCACAAAAATGACGGAAGTTGGGGTCGGCTGCAGTGCCGGCGGCAAAATCCCTGGGTTGCCGCTGCATCCCGCCAGTCCAGTGATCGCAACCAAAGCAAACGAGCGGAAAAAGAAACAACGTCCAGCCATTTTCGTAACTCCATGCGGCTGGGCGTGCCGACCCACGCCCAACCGTGAAGTTCTCCTGCGTGCGATTCCACTCCGGCCCATTCCTGAACTATCCAACGGCGCCGGCGTTAACCTGCCGCAAACAACATCGGACTTTGCACTCCGGGTCAGTTACTCTCCGCCCGGAGCATTCCGATCACTTGGACGAAGTGGTCTACACAATTGTTTCGTTTTTAGAGGCAACGGGGTTGGGAGCAGTCGGCAGCCTGGGTTAGAGATCCGGAAAAACAGAGGTAACCGGGAAGCGTTGGTTCGAAGTGGAAACGGCAATTCCGTGGCTGACAATCAACCCATGGTGTCAGAAAGAGTGGTCTCCAGGAAGATCGAGTCCTACCGCATCCCCACGTCTGGCAGCGTGCGATCGAAATGACCCTTGCGATCTACCGGCTCACAGGGGAATTCCCGCGAGAGGAAGTTTATGGGCTCGCCTCTCAACTGAAGAGAGCGGGAGTATCAGTCGCAAGCAACATCGCAGAGGGCTACGGCCGGGCATCCAGGGCCGAGTATCGGCAGTTTCTCGGGGTCGCCCGCGGCTCAAATCTCGAACTGCAAACACAGCTGGTAATTGCCAGAGGTCTTAGCATGGGCGACGCACGAAGGATCGATCATGCGGAGAATCTTTCTATCGAGGTTGGAAAAATGCTGGTGGTGCTGATGAGAAGGCTGGAGTGAAAACCGATACCCGTTGCGCTACTCCCTATTGGCTATTCCCTGTTCCCTGTACTTAAGGCGCACCCGACCCAACCGACCGGCTCTCCGTCTGGTAGTTCAGCGCGCCCGGTGTTGATTGCCCGGGATACTGCGCGTTCACGTGCATCTCCACGATGTTGCCTTCCAGTTCCACCGTGTCGCTGATGATATCCGTATCGGTGCGAATAATCGTCAGATACGGACTGTTCTGCGAGGCCACATACACCTTCCCGATCGGATAGTTATAGATCGCTCCAATGGCATGCGGATTCGCGCTCAGGGGAATCGTCTTCTCCACCGTGTAATTCGACAGGTTCACAATCGAAACGCTGCCCGGCGTTCCCACCGAACCGTCCGCCGCAATGTCTCCCTGATTCGCAACGTAGACCCGGCTCCCGTCCTGCAGTACCGCAACTTCTACCGGATGGACTCCCACGGGAACGGTTGCCAGCACCGTCCCAAACGTCGCGCTGTCGTTGCCGTACTGGTCCAGGCTCGCATCGATGATGCTGATCGTGCCCGCATCGTAATTTGCCGTCACCAGCAGCTGCCCCACCCGGTAATAGTCTGCGTAAACCGGTCCCGCGCCCACGGTGATGGTGCCATTCGGCCCTAAGTTCGGATTCGTGCTGTCAATCGCATTCAGCTGCGAGTTGATCACGGTCACTGTCCCGCTGCCGCGGTTCATGATGAAGGTCCGCTGCGTGTCCTGCGTCATGAAACCGTACACCGGGCAAATCCCCAGCGGCAGCTGTGCCGAAATCGTGTTCGTCGTGGTCTCGATCGCATCCGCCTCGCCATTCACCGTCACCGAGCCAGGCGTCGCGCAACTCCCCCAGGTCAGGCCCCCGCCCGCGCCCGAATTCCCCTGGCTGATCGCGTAAATCCGCTCGCCCGTGCTGAAACCCGTCAGATTGATCAGCGACGGCGCGACCGGAATCTCCTGCTTCAGCGCGTCCGGCGATCCTGTCAGCTGCGCGACGCAGTTCGTCGTCACACATGTCGGCGGGTGCAGCCCCACTTCCGTCACGTACAGACTGCCGTTGGCCAGCAGCGTATTCGTCGGCATCGAGCCCGGCAGCAGCGTGCTGGTCAGCACGAACTTCGTCTGCAGCGACGTGGTTGTCGATTGCGCCGTTGTCAGCGTTCCATCACAGTTCGGCGCATAGACGTTCGCGCCGCCCACTTCCATCGAGAATGTAATCGGACCGTCGCCGCCGTTAGCCTGCGCTACCACCGAATCCCCGGAGAAATCCAACAGCGAATAAATGCTCGGCGTCGAGTACGTCGTCCCCTGGCATGGTCCCGTTACGCCCGCCCCCAGCGGACTAAACCCAGGCTGCGTAACCGCCGTGATGTAAGCCGAGGGCAGAGAGGCTGGTCCCGTCGGCTGAATCGGCGTAATCACCGGACGGTACTGATTCCCGCAGCCCGCCGCCACGATCCCCGCCGCCAAAACAGCTACGGCCGCGGCGACGCCCGTCGGATAACGATGGAGAAAGCTTCCGGCCCCGCGCACCAGCCGGCTCAGAATGTGGCTCGATCCGAGCCATGCCATACTACGCACTCGCAAGTACCTGACTCCTCAGCCCCGCCAGCGGTCCGGCGCGGGTTCAACTCGGTTGCTGTTAGAAAAGATGATTGTACTGTACGCGGCCAGCTTCACGCCGACCGCGATCGAGGATCCCACGCCGCAAACCAATCCTGTATGGACCCCACTGCCACAGAAGTGTGAGCACAAAAGTCTCTCCATGAGGAAACAAGGTTGGAAGGATCGCCAAAAGAATGCGGGCTTGAACCCTGTGGCTTCCTCTTGTTCAACGGTAAGATCTCCAAAGCGCCCTGGCTGATGAGAGGATGAACGCCGTCAACACGCCCGACCCCCGGCCCCACCAGTCGTCGCTGCGCTGGCAATCGCAGGCGATTCTCCTCGCCTTCGTGCCCGTCACCGCGGTGTGGGTCACGCTCGAAGGAGGCCAGCTCTGGTACGCCAACGATCGCGTGCTCGGGCAGGGAATCGCCATCAGCGCCATGCTCGCCGCGCTGGTTCTCGCCTCGCGTGCCGCCACGCCGGGAGCCGCGCTCACCGGCGCCCTCTTCACCGCTGCGCTCTACCTCCAGACTCCCGGCCTCCACACCGCCCTCTGGCCCCTGCTCGCGCTCCTCGTCCTCACCTTCTCCGCCACGCGCTTCGGCCGCCGTCGTAAAGAAGCCCTCGGCACCGCGGAAGCCCGCCGCGGTCGCACTGCCTCGCAGGTGGCTGCCAATCTCGGCGTTGCCGCCCTTGCCGGTATCCCGCTCTCTGCAGCCCACGTCTTCACGCCCGTCGCGTTTGGCGGCCGCGCGGCGATGGTCGCCATGATCGCGGCCATGGCCGAAGCCACCGCCGATACCGTCTCCTCCGAACTGGGTCAGGTCCTCGGTGGCGAGCCCCGCATGATCACCACTCTCGGCCCCGTCCCCGCCGGAACCGATGGCGCCATCTCGCTGGCAGGCACGCTTCTGGGATCTCTCGCCGCAGCCATCCTCGTCGCAGTCGCCGCCCTCGCGCTCCCGCAACTGTCCCGCATCGATGCGATCCTCGCCCTCTCCGCAGGCATCGCCGGCGTCTTCATCGACAGCCTCCTCGGTGCCATCCCCGAGCGTCGCGGCTGGCTCAACAACGACGCCGTCAATACCCTCTCGACCCTCGCGGCTGCTCTCCTCGCCGCCTGGGCCACCCGCTTCTTCTGAGCGCTGTCGGCTGAACGCTGGATACGGCCTCAGTGTGGCTTAAACGTCTTGCCCGTCTCGATCAGTGTCTTCAGTCTCGACAGGATCCGCGGCCAGCCATCCGCCGTCTGCGCATAACCGCTGTCATCCTCTCCCCACTGATCGTGCACCACCGTCACCTGGGTCGCCTCGCTCTCCGGAACCAGCTCGATCGTCACCCGCGAAGCCTTGCCCGCAGCGCCCATGGCAAAGGTGTATTGCAGCAGCCTGGGGGGCTCCGCCCGCAGCACCTTGCCGCCAACATAGACGGTGCGCTTCCCGTCGGCTCCTGGTCCCACCCAGTTCATCGTGCCGCCGGGCTTCAGATCGGCCTCCAGTTCGGCGCCCATGAACAGCACCCGGTTCGATTCCGGAGACACGAAGCCCTGCCAGACCTGATCCGGCGGCGCGGCGATGTAGAAAACAAAACGTAGGGGAGCAGCCTCAGCCATCGAACCTCCTTCCGTGCAATCCCGCAGCGAATGCTGCCAGTGTAGTCACACCGTCGCAGGAAAAGGAACGCACCGCAGAATCCAGTGAGACGCGTGTGCCCGGAGCCCGGAGCCCTGTCTCTCACCCCATCCCCAGCTTCCGCTGCAGCTGCTCCAGGCTCACACCCTTCGTCTCCGGATACACCAGCAGCACGACAACGAACTGCAGCACCATCATCGCGGAGAAAAATGCAAACGGCGCTGCCGTCGAATGCTTTGCGACCAGTGGAAACAACCCCGAGATCAGGGCATTCATGATCCAGTGCGACGAGCTGCCCAGGCTCTGTCCCTTCGAGCGCACGCGGGTAGGGAAGACCTCGCTGATGTACACCCAGATCACCGCGCCCTGCGAGATCGAGAAGAAAAAGATGAACCCAACCAGCAGCCAAACCAGATCGCTCTGGTGACTGTTCGCATGGAAGATGGCCGCGACCCCCGCCAAACACACCGCCGTCCCGACCGATCCGATCAGCAGCAGCGACTTCCGCCCCAGCTTGTCGATCACCGACATCGCCAGGATCGTCGCGCAGAAATTCATCGCACCCAGCAGCACCGCCTGCTTGTCGCCCGAGAGCCCGCTGAATCCCCCGAACGCGAAAATGTCATTGGCGTAGTAGAGAATCGCGTTGATTCCAGCCAGCTGGTTGAACATGCCAATCGAAATGGCCAGAAAAATCGGCAGCCGATACTTCCGCTGAAACAGCGGCTCTGATTTCGCCGCCCGCTCCAGGTGGATCGAATCCACAATCTCCTTCAGCTCGGCCTCGCTGTTCGGCGTGCCCATCATCTCCAGTACCTTCCGGGCATCGTCGATGCGGTTCTGCGTCACCAGCCAGCGCGAACTGCTTGGAATTCCAAACAAAAAAAGCGCAAACAGCGCCGCCGGAATCGTCGCCACGCCAAACTGCCACCGCCACGCATCGCCTCCCTCGATCAATCGCGCGACGGCGTAGTTCGAGGCATAGGCCAGCAGGATGCCTGCCACGATATTGACCTGGAACAACCCCACCAGCCGTCCCCGCAACCGCGCCGGAGCCAGTTCCGCCAGATACACCGGTCCCAGCACCGACGACCCCCCGATGCCCAGCCCGCCAATCAGGCGAAACGCGAGCAGCATCGGCCAGTTCCACGCCAGAGCACAGCCCAGCGACGAAACCAGATAGAGCAGCGCCATGATGCGCAGCGCTTCGCGCCCGCCGATTTTCTGCCCCAGGGGCCCTGCGCCAATCGCACCCGCCACCGTACCCCACAGCGCGATCGACACGGTCAGGCCCAGCGCCCCCGCGCTCAGATGAAACACCTCGGTCAGCTGATGCGTGGTCCCGGCGATCACCGCCGTGTCGAATCCGAAGAGCAATCCGCCCAGCGCGCCTACCAGCGTGCTGCGGATCAGAAGAGGATTGAGTCTCATGGTCTCGTACGCACGAAATGCCAAGCATAGCACCGCGTACGCGCATGTGGTTGCAGCAAACCTTGCCCGCTCCCGAGACGAGATTACGCCGCTGGCGAGGTGCCCGAATTCGGATCCACCGCCGGTTCGCTCAGCCGTCGCGCCGATCGGCGCACCTTCGTGTTGCGCAGCCGCAAAAGCAATTGCATCGGATTAATCGGCTTGTCCAGCAGTTCGAAATCGTACCCACGCCGCCGCGCGTCACACAGCAGATCCATCGCCCCCGATTGCCCCGAGAAAAGCAGAATCCGGCAGTTCAGTTGCGCCCGCCGCAGCGCGATCGCCAGTTCGATCCCGCCCATCCCCGGCATCATCACGTCGGTCAGCACAATGTCCGGCGGCTGGACCAGGGCTCGAACCAGCGCCCGGTCGGGATTGTGAAACGCCTGAGCGCGAAATCCATTCTTTTCCAGGATCTCTGCCAGGGTCTCCGCAATGATCCACTCATCGTCAACGATAAAAACGCGCGGCCTGACGGCTTCGGAATCGTGGGTTGGCAACACGACGCGGCTCCAGGATCGAAAAATCGGACAGAAAGGGGATAAAGCGGCAACTTCAAACTGTTCTGACAACCAAGGCCCAAAAACTCTGGGTACGCTGCCCTTAAGATGCATAAAGATGCGGGCCCGTCGCCTCGCCTGTGCGACGGAAGGTTCGAAATGGGCCCGGCTTCCGGTACTGCCGTACCCCGCAGCCCCGAAATCCCCTTCCCATCCCGTGCCCGGCTTGCTAGGATGTTGTTAAAGGGATCGTCTGAAACGATCCCTTTTTCATTTTGGTCTTCTTTATTGTGGTTGGTTTTCATTCACATCGGGGCGTTCAGCACGGCAGTAATCAACCCCAACGGGGGATGCCGTTACGTCAGTCCTCTTACTCCCGCCCCCCTGTTCCCAAATGTTGTCGAGTTTGTTAACATCGCTAAATCACGCATTCCAAAAGCACAGGGGAACCGCGGGTCGCCCCTGCACGGATCTCCGTTGGGCTGCGATTACCTGAGTACTTAGTCACCCAAAGGTTAGGTTGACGCGCTATGGCCCGGCTGGTAATTTTCAAGCCACAACAACAACACAGTCTTCACTTCTTCCTTGGCTTCGAAAGATCGGTTTGAGGGGATTACCCGGGAGCATCCGGAACACGAATTTGCGTACACGCTACTACATCATTTTTGTTGCACGCGAGAAGGATGGTCCTCTCCGCAAGATTCCCATCCCCTTGCACTATGCCGGCATCTTCGTAGCCGCGGCCGTAGTCGGCGCCTTCACCATTACCGGTATGGCTGGCTCCTACACCCGCATGATGCTCAAAACCGCCAGCTACAATCAGGTGCGCCTCCAGCAGGATGCCCTCCGCAAGGACTACAGCCAGCTGCAGCGCGTCGCCCACGAGAAAGACATTCAGGCCGCCTCACTCGGCTCGCTCGCCAGTGAAGTCAGCGCGCTCTACGGCCTCCGCCACGGCGCCAAATCCGCCGCAACCCCCGTGGCTCCGCTCAGTACTACCGACACATCCGCTCCGTTCACCGAGCAGGCCTACGCCCAGTCCCTCGATCAGCTCGCCACGCTGCGCACCAGCGCGCTCTCCGGCAACCTCCGCTCCTTTGATGTCGGGATGAGGTCCGCGGTTCCGTCCGATTGGGTCAACCTCGCCGGCGCCCCCACCCTGTGGCCGATCGTCGGCCCCATCACCAGCTCCTTCGGTGAGCGCCTCGATCCCTTCAACGGGGAAGGCGCTTTCCACTCCGGCGTCGACATCTCCGGCACCTTCGGCGAAGCCGTCCGCGCCACCGCCGACGGCACCGTTGAGATCGCCTCCATGGCCAGCGGGTATGGCCGCGAGATCCTCATCAACCACGGCAATGGCATCCAGACTCTCTACGGCCATCTTTCCGGCTTTGCCGTCACCACCGGACAACAGGTGAACCGCGGTCAGATCATCGGCTACGTCGGCATGACCGGCCGCTCCACCGGCCCGCATCTGCACTACGAAGTCCGCATCCACAACACGCCTGTGAATCCCTACCGCTATCTGCAGGAAACCATGCAGCAGCTTGCCACCGCCGAAGCGTCTACGGACACGGGCAAGGGCGGCAATTAGTTTGCTGCCCCTGAAGTTCACCTGGTAAGCGCGTTTTGGCCCCGGTATCACGGCACGATTTCACTCCTTGCAAATACTGCTTGCCCCCCAAAAAGCAAAACGAAACATAGAAATCCGAAGCCAACACCACTGGCAGTTCCGGCTTCACCCCGCCACACCCCCCAGCCAGGTTCACCCCATAGCAAGAAGCTAACGCCCGCGGTCACCCGATGGTCCAGACAAAGGACCTGTCTCCCGTTCCGAAGTACCCTCGGGATCCCGTTTTGAGAAAAGGCTCTTCCCCTCTTCCCCGTTGCTCGTATCCTTGATTTCTTTTCGAGCCACGAAATCGTCACCGTCCTGAAGGAGCACGACGTTCAGTCGTGCCGAAAAACATACTGGAAGAATCTGGGCTTAGCCCCTGAGCGACGAATCAACGAACGTCACGGAAAGGGTCCGCTCTCGAGGCGCAGCGTACAATCTCGCTGTGCTGAACAGCATTACCCCGTTCTTCATCGTTGACGACTTACAAGCGACGCTGGAGTTCTATCAGTCCAGGCTCGGCTTCGCCGTTCTTTATCACGGGGGAGGTGACAGCGGCGATTTCTGGGCCTTCGTCGGCCGCGATCAGGTCATGCTGATGTTCAAGTCCATTGCCCCCGATGTCCACCCGCAGCCGAATTCTTCGCGGCACCCATGGGCCCGCTGGGACGCCTACATCCTCACCAGCGACCCCGATGCGCTCTATCAGGAATTCGTGGCCAAAAGCGTTCCCATGCATCGTGAGCTGGCGAACACGAACGACGGCCTCCGCGCTTTCGAGATCATCGACAACAACGGCTACGTCGTATGCTTCGGCCGTCCGCTCGAAAAATAGAGCCGCAATCCAAACCACCCACGCCAACCCTACTTCCTGAAAGGTTGCTGGTCGCTGATCTTCGGCCGCTCCGCCGATTCCGCCTGGAGTTCCCTGGCCGTCGCCTGCACATCCCGGAAAAACCGCAGAAAATTCCCGCCCAGGATCTTCCGGCAATCCTCAGGGGAATACCCGCGCTTCATTAACTCCGCCGTAATCTTCGGCAGATCCGCCGCCGAATCGATTCCCTCCGGCGAAGCGGGAATTCCATCGAAATCCGAACCGAGCCCAACATGGTCGATCCCCGCCACCTTTGCCACATGGTCGATGTGGTCGATCAGCATGCTCAGCGGCGGTCGCGGAATCTTCGCCGCCCACTGCTTGTCCATCGCATCGGTCATCTCGTACGTGACCGACCTGCCCTCTGACTTCCACTGCGACACTTGCGCAGCTTCCGCCGCCTGCCGCTCCGGAGCCTGACCCTTCCATGCCTTCCACCACGCGTCGCTGATGAACCCAGAGTAGAAGTTCACCATCACCACGCCGCCCTTGCTGTTCGGCCCGCCGCTGCGCGCCACCGCCCGCAGCATGTCATCGGTCATATTGCGCGGAACATTCGTCAGCGCTCGCGCCGAAGAGTGCGACGCGAACACCGGAGCCCGCGACGTGATCACCGCCCGATAGAACGTTTTATCGGCCACGTGCGAAATGTCCACCATTATCCCCAGCCGGTTCATCTCGTACACCACGTCCTTGCCGAAATCCGTCAGTCCATCCTGCGTGTGTTGCACGCTGGGATCGTCAATATCCCCCGACGAATCGGCCCAGTCATTCGAGTTCGACCAGGTCAGCGTCATGTAGCGCACACCCAGCCGGTAATAATCCCGCAGCAGTCCCAGCGAGTCCTCAATCGAGTGCCCGCCCTCGATGCCCATCAGCGCCGCCAGCTTGTGTTCCCGATGCGCCCGCTCGATGTCTTCCGGCGAGTAGGCCATCATCATCTGGTCGGGATGCTTCGCAGCCTGCTGCAGCACCGTATCGATCAGCTCCAGCGTTCGCCGCGCGTCATGCCCCGCGTACAGCTTCGGCTCAACCCAGATCGAGAAAAACTCCGCCCCCAGGTTCCCCTGCTTCGCCGACGCGAAATTCAGATACCCGCCATTGAGCGGCTCCGTCAGGTCGAAATGATCGTCGAGCATCCGCTGCGGCGTATCCGCATGCGTGTCAATCACGATGGCCGATCGATGAACCTCCTCAGGGCTCATCGCCGCGTGCCGATGCTCCGCAGTCTTCGCCGCGGATTGTGGTTTGGATGGAGCGGATGTGGTCAAAGTCAGGGTAAGCAACGCCAACGGCCAAAGAGTCTTCATGACTGGATGATCCGGTACACGGATTGTAGCAATCAGCTTTGAAGAGTTCGGGGGTAAGGAAAAGAAGGGGATTGACAAAGTACGGCTAAGCCGTAGTATTCTGCGTATAGAGACTCGCAACCCCTTCAGAGCCTCGGAAGCGCCTCAGATGTGAAGGGAATCTCCCCGAGGTGCATTCGAGATGAAGAGACTTGTGCAGTACCAATGGGACTCGAGAAAAGATATAGAAAACCGCCGCAAACATCAGCTCAGTCTCGCGGATGGCATTCCGGCCCTCGAAGATCCGAACGCGGAGTCTTGGATCGATGACGGCAACCATGAGGAGCAGCGGTTTGTAACCGTCGGTATGGCATTTTTAAATGTTCTATTCGTTGTCACCTCGCAACCCGCGGAAGAGGTTACGCGAATCATTTCGGTGAGGAAGGCCGAACGCCATGAAAAAAATTGGTACTATCACGGTCACCCGTAAACCCGGCGATCCCTTTCCGAAGACCAAAACCGACTGGGCCAAAGTCGCTGCGCTAACCGACGAACAGATTCACGCAGCCGCGCTGTCCGATCCTGACGCGCAGCCCCTGCCGCGTGACATGCGCGGCCTCACCAGAATCGTCAATGTAAAAAAGCTTCGCGAAAAGCTCGAAATGACCCAGGAGGAATTTGCTGCTGCCTATCGAATCCCGCTTGGCACATTGCGCGACTGGGAACAGCGACGCAAATTCCCCGACGCTCCTGCCCGCGCGTACCTGCTGGTCATAGAAGGAAATCCGAAAGGAGTGGCGGCGCTGCTGAAGAAAGCAGCGTAACGCCGGCCCTACTTCTCCAGCTCCCAGTCCGTCACCGGAGCAATCGTCTCCACCACCTGCTTCCGCTCCCGCCACGCACCCACCAGGTAATCACGATTCATCTTCGCGATCACCTCCAGCGGAATCTCCTTCGGACAAACGCCGGTGCATTCGCCGATGTTCGTGCAGCTCCCGAAGCCCTCGGTGTTGGCCTGTGCCACCATCCGCACCGCGCGACGATCCTCCTCAGGCTTGCCCTGCGGCAAAATCCCCAGGTGCGCGATCTTCGCCCCCGTAAACAGCGCCGCCGATCCATTCGGACAAGCCGCCACGCACGCGCCGCACCCGATGCACGCCGCCGCGTCCATCGCCCGGTCCGCAATCTCTTTGCCCACCGGGATCGCATTCCCATCCGGCGCATTCCCCGTCGACACCGAAACGTATCCGCCCGACTGAATAATCCGGTCCAACGACCGCCGATCGACCACCAGGTCCTTGATGAACGGAAACGCCACCGAACGCCACGGCTCCAGCACCAGCTCGTCGCCATCCTTAAAGTGCCGCATGGTCAGCTGGCAAACCGTCGTTGCCTTTTCCGGTCCGTGCGCCACGCCGTTGATCATGAACCCGCACGATCCGCAAATTCCTTCCCGGCAATCGTGCTCGAACGCCACTGGCTCCTCGCCCTTTTCCATCAGCGTCTCGTTCAGGACATCCAGGCACTCCAGCATCGACATCTCCGGATTCACGTTGTCCACCGGATAGTGCTTGAACTCGCCCCGCGCGCCCGTGTTCTTCTGCCGCCAGATGCTCAGTGTCAGTTTCATTACTTGTAGCTCCTCTGGCTCGGATGGACGTAAACAAACTCCAGCGGCTCTTTCGTCAGTTCCGGTGGCTGGCCCGGCCCCGTGTAGCCCCACGCCGCTACGTAGCTGTAGTGCTCATCGTCGCGCTGCGCCTCGCCATCCGGCGTCTGATACTCCTCGCGAAAATGTCCGCCGCACGATTCATTCCGCTCCAGCGCATCGATGCACATCAGCTCGCCCAGCTCGAAAAAGTCCGCAACCCGTCCCGCCTTCTCGAGGCTCTGATTCAGATCCTCGCCCGAGCCCGGCACATTCACGTTCCGCCAGAACTCCTCCCGCAGCGCGCGAATCTTGCCGATCGCACTTTTGAGTCCGTCAGCGTTGCGCGACATGCCGCAGTCATCCCACACAATCTTGCCGAGCTCGCGATGGAACGAGTCGACCGTCCGTTTGCCCTGGATCGCCAGCAGCTTCGCAACTCCTGCCTGCGTCTCTGCCAGCGCCGCTTGTGCCGCCGGATCGGAAGCCTTCACCGGCTTCGGCTTCACGCTCGCCAGATAATTTCCGACCGTGTAGGGAATGATGAAGTAGCCGTCCGACAACCCCTGCATCAGTGCGCTCGCGCCCAGCCGATTCGCGCCGTGGTCCGAGAAATTTGCCTCGCCCAGCACAAACAAGCCGGGAATCGTGCTCTGCAGCTCGTAATCCACCCACAGCCCGCCCATCGTGTAATGGATCGCCGGATAAATCCGCATCGGCACTTTGTACGGATCCTCGTCCGTAATCCGCTGGTACATGTCGAACAGATTCCCGTAGCGCTCGCGAATGGTGTCGACGCCCAGCCGCTGGATCGCATCCGCAAAATCCAGATACACGCCCAGTCCGCTCTCGCCCACGCCGCGGCCTTCATCGCATACGGCCTTCGCGTTGCGCGAAGCCACATCGCGCGGGACCAGGTTGCCGAAGGCCGGGTACTTGCGCTCGAGGTAGTAATCGCGCTCGTCTTCCGGAATCTGATCCGGCTTCCGCTTGTCGCCCTTCTTCTTCGGTACCCAGATCCGCCCATCGTTGCGCAGCGACTCCGACATCAGCGTCAGCTTCGACTGATAATCACCCGACACCGGAATACACGTCGGATGAATCTGCGTGAAGCAGGGATTGGCAAACAGTGCGCCCCGTTTATGCGCGCGCCAGATCGCCGTAGCATTCGATCCCTTGGCGTTCGTCGACAGGTAATAAACGTTTCCGTATCCGCCCGTCGCCAGAATCACCGCGTCCGCCAGATGCACGCTCAGCTTGCCCGTGATCAGATTCCGCGCCACAATTCCCCGCGCCTGTCCGTCAATCACGATCAGGTCCAGCATCTCGGTCCGCGGAATCATCGTCACCTGTCCCGTGTCGACCTGCCGCTCCAGCGCCTGATACGCGCCCAGCAGCAATTGCTGTCCCGTCTGCCCGCGCGCGTAAAACGTCCGCGAAACCTGCGCCCCGCCAAACGACCGGTTCTCCAGCGATCCCCCGTATTCCCGCGCAAACGGCACGCCCTGCGCCACGCACTGGTCGATGATGTGCACGCTGTTCTGCGCGAGCCGATACACATTCCCCTCGCGCGCGCGAAAATCGCCGCCCTTCACCGTGTCGTAGAACAGCCGATAAACGCTGTCGCCGTCATTCTGATAATTCTTCGCTGCGTTGATGCCGCCCTGCGCCGCAATCGAGTGCGCCCGCCGCGGCGAATCCTGAAAGCAAAAACACTTCACGTTGTAGCCCAGTTCGCCCAGCGACGCGGACGCCGACGCGCCCGCCAGACCCGAGCCCACCACAATCAGAGTGTTCCGCCGCTTATTCGCCGGATTCACCAGCTTCATCTCAAAGCAAGCCGTTTCCCATGCGTCTTCAATCGGCCCCGTCGGAATCTTCGCGTCCAGTTTCATCGAGCCCGTCATCGCACCCACCCCGCCAGCACGCTCACCGGAATCGAAATGTAACCGGCGGTGATCAGAATCGCGATCCACAGCGCTGCCTGTTTCAGCACCGGTGTGTGCCGCGGATGATTGGCGCCCAGCGTCTGGAACATGCTCCAGATCCCGTGGCGCAGATGAAAGCCCAGCAGGATCATCGAGAAGATGTACCAGACTGAAACCCACCACACGCGGAAGCCGGCTACGACGTTGTAGAACACGTCCTGTTCGCTGAAGGCCGGCGCTCCGGGGTGGAGCGTTCCGGCCGTGAACTCCAGCAGATGGAAGATCACAAACGCCAGGATAATCGGTCCGCTCCAGTACATGGTGCGATCCGCGTACGAAGAGGCCACCGATTTTTTCTTTGCGTAGCCCACCGGCCGCGCCTTGCGGTTGAGCAGAGCCAGCTGCACCGTAGCCACAATATGCAGCACCACGCAGACAATCAGCACGCCCCGCGCCATCCACAGCAATTCGCCCAGGCTCTTGAGAAAGTGGCTGTAGGTATTCAGCCGTTCGCGGCTCTCGAAGATCTGCAGGTTCCCCAGCAGATGCCCGATCACAAACAGGAACAGGATGGCGCCCGTCAACGCCATCACAGCCTTCTTGCCATTGGTGGATTGCCAGAAACCTGGTGCCCGGTTTTCGCGCGGGCCGGCGACCGCTGTGCTCATCGCGGTTGCCCAGCTATCTTGATATGGATCACGTAGGAGACTTCCTTCTCTTGGTGGATGCGGTAGGTATTCAAGGCGAATCTTTATTATTCGTGCCCGGAAGAATCAACGTCAACTCGGGCGAGACGCTGTCACCCTGAGCGAGCTGAAGGCGAGTCGAAGGGGCGAGGACCTGCATTTCTCAGATCGACCACTCCGATTACCTTCGTTTGCCCGTCACAATGATTCCCCTTGCAATGCTTCCCACCGCCCAACAAACTGGAACAGAAGCCTGAATCAGGAGGATCCGCCAGCGCGGGTCCTTTTCTATTGCAGACTCAGGTTCTATGTCAGGGATCCCAGGATTCCACGCACCCTTCCGGGATGCGTCCTTGTTCTTTTCAATGTCGAACGCTACGTGTTCCGCACCGTCGACGAGCGTCCCGCATACCGGGATCAGGACTATGTTATCAAGCTCGATAACACCCGGAAGTCCCACATTCTACTCGACAATTCGCTGTCGATCCCCCAGGGGGTGGGGTGCCGCACCGCTGTCAGCCCGCGATGGTGGCGGGGGAGGAATTTCGAATCTCCTACCTGGCCTCAGCTGTCCGCAGCCGGCAAACGATCCGCGCAATCTGCAGCTCTTCCTCGCTCACCAGCACGCGAACCTTCGCACACAGCGCCGGGTCGCCGCTCGTCACGCCGAGAAAGTCGAGCCCATCGCAGATCCAGTCCCGCACCGCGGCGCTGTGCTCGCCGATCCCGCCCGTGAACACCAGCAGATCGAGCCCGCCCAGCTCCGCCGCGTACGCGCCGATCATCTTCCGCACCGCGAGCGCAAAGACCTCAATCGCCAGCTGCGCCTTCGGGTCGCCCTTAGCCACACACTGCTCCAGCAGCCGCATGTCCGATTCGCCCCCCGACAGCGCGCCCAGTCCGGAATCGTGGTTGAGCAGCGATTCCAGCTGGTCCGCCGATAGCTCCTCGGTCCGCATCAGGTACAACACCACGCCAGGATCGAAATCGCCGCTCCGTGTCGCCATCGGAATCCCGCCCACCGGCGTCATTCCCATGCTCGTGTCGATTGACTTGCCGCTCTGCAGTGCGACGAGGCTTGCGCCAGAACCCAGATGCGCACAAACCACGCGCTCCGGAATCGAAGCCCCGAGCCGGGTCACAACCGATTCGTAGGAGAGCCCATGAAATCCGTAGCGCTCAATCCCCATGTCGTAAAGCCGCTGCGGAAGAGGGAAGTGGCGCGCCTTTTCCGGCATCGTGCTGTGGAACGCGGTGTCGAAACACGCATACTGCTGCGCGTTCGGCAGCAGCTTCTCCGTCTCGCGGATCAGGTTCACCGCTGCCGGAATATGGATCGGCGCAAATTGCGTTGCTGCGACCAGCTTTTCCAGCAGCGCATCGTCAATCAGTTGATGCGCGCGCAAATGCGGTCCGCCATGCACCACGCGATGCCCAATCGCTGCCGGCTGTCCGTGTCCGAGCCGGCCCACTTGGTCGAGGATCTCTTTCAGTGCATGGCCTTGCGAGCTGAGCGTATACGCCTGATCCAGCAGTGTCGTTCCGGCCGCGTCCTTTACCTCCAGCCGGCCGTTGGGATGCCCGATGCCGCTCGCTCCACCGGCCAGCAAGAGCTGCGGATTGCACTCGCCCGCAGGATGTCGATAGAGCCCGAACTTCAGCGACGACGAGCCGCTGTTGACCGCAAGAACGACCTCTCCGTTGGCGTTTGCGCCTGCGCTCACCGCGGCCTCATTGTGGCCGTCACTGTGGCCAGGTCCAGTTGCGGATTTCCGGCTTGTCGATGCCGACCGTGTGCGCGTAGTTCAGGCTTTCCGTAATCTGATCGCGCAGCCACTCCTGCGCATGAGCCCCGATGTTGCGCAGCCGCGGCACGCGATCGATGATGTCGATGGCCAGGTTGTAGCGGTCGACGTTGTTCTCGATTGCCAGCTCCAGTGGCGTGTTGATGTTGCCCTTCTCCTTGTAGCCGCGAACGTGGAAGTTGTCGTGGTTATGGCGGCGGTAGGTCAGGCGATGAATCAGCAGCGGATAGCCATGGAAGTTGAAGATGACCGGCTTATCGGCGGTGAAGAGGGAATCGAAATCGGCGTCCGAAAGCCCATGAGGATGTTCGCTTTCTGGTTCCAGACGAAAGAGATCGACGACATTGACAAAGCGAAGCTTTAAGTCTGGAAAGCGCTCCCGCAGGATCGCCGCCGCCGCCAGCGCTTCCATCGTCGCGATATCACCCGCGCAGGCCAGTACCGCATCCGGCTCGACGCCATCGTCCGTGCTCGCCCAGTTCCAGATGCCGACGCCCTTCGTGCAGTGCAGGATCGCGTCGTTCATGTTGAGGTACTGCAGATGCTGCTGCTTGTCGGCAACGATGACATTGACGTAATCGCTCGACCGCAGGCAGTGGTCCGCGACGCTCAGCAGGCAGTTCGCATCGGGCGGCAGGTAGATGCGCGTAACCGAAGCGCTCTTGTTCGCCACGACATCGAGAAAGCCCGGATCCTGATGCGAGAACCCGTTGTGATCCTGTCGCCAGACGACGGAAGTGATGAGCAAATTGATGGAAGAAACCGCCGCGCGCCAGCGGAGTTCCTTCTTCGACTTCTCCAGCCATTTCGCGTGTTGGTTGAACATCGAGTCGATCACATGAACAAACGCCTCGTAACTGGAGAAGAAACCGTGACGACCCGTCAGCACATAACCTTCAAACCAACCTTCGAGCGTGTGCTCGCTCAGCATCTCCATCACGCGCCCATCGGGTGCGATCTCCGTGCCGTCCGCATCTTCGGGCAGGATCGTTTCCATCCATGTCTTCGGGCTGGCTTCGTAAATCGTCTGCAGGCGATTCGATGCTGTCTCATCAGGCCCGAACACGCGGAAGCTGTTCATGTTATTTCGCATCACGTCACGCAGGAAACGAGCCAGAACCTCCGTCGGACCGACATATTCCGAACCGGGCTTTTCCACTTTGACCGCATAATCGCGGAAATCCGGCATGCGCAGAGGCTTCCGCAGCACTCCACCGTTCGCATGAGGATTCGCGGTCATGCGACGGTTGCCCTCCGGAGCCAGAGCGCGCAGCGCAGCGATCGGACTACCTTTCTCGTCGAAGAGTTCCTCGGGTCGATAGCTGTGCAGCCAGGTCTCCAGCAACCGCAGATGTTCGGGATTCTCCGCCACTTCCAGAATCGGAACCTGATGCGCGCGCCAGAAACCTTCGAGCTTGTGGCCGTCGACTTCTTTCGGACAAGTCCATCCTTTCGGCGTCCGCAGCACGATCATCGGCCAGCGCGGCCAGCCTGCGCCGCCGCCGGTCCGCTCGCCATTCTCACGGGCATTGCGCTGAATGGAGCGAATGTGGTCGACACAATGTTCCAGCGTGGCTGCCATCAGCTGATGCATCACGTGCGGATCGTCGCCCTCGACAAAATGCGGATCCCATCCGTAGCCGCGGAAGAGCCACTCCAGTTCCTCATGGGGAATGCGCGCCAGCAGCGTCGGGTTCGCGATTTTGTAGCCGTTCAGATGGAGGATCGGCAACACCGCACCGTCGCGGACCGGGTTCAGGAATTTCGTGCTGTGCCAGGAAGTTGCCAACGGTCCCGTTTCCGCCTCGCCGTCGCCCACAACGCAGTTCACGATCAGGTCAGGATTGTCGAAAGCGGCTCCGAATGCATGCGAAAGACTGTAGCCCAGTTCGCCGCCTTCATGGATCGAGCCAGGCGTCTCCGGAGTGCAGTGGCTTCCAATCCCGCCCGGGAACGAAAACTCCCGAAAGAATTTCCGCAGCCCCTCGTAATCCTGGCTCTTGTCGGGATAGATCTCCGAATACGTGCCCTCCATCCAGCCGTTCGACAACATCGACGGTGCGCCGTGACCAGGGCCGCAGACGTACATCATATTGAGGTCGTATTTCCGGATCAGGCGATTGAGATGCACCCAAAGAAACGTCTGCCCGGGATCAGAACCCCAGTGCCCGAGCAGACGCTGCTTGATGTGCTCCGGCTTGAGCGGTTCACGCAGCAGGGGATTGTCGTAGAGGTAAATCATCCCCGCGCACAAGTAGTTGCACGCGCGCCAGTAGGCGTCCGTCAGGTGAAGCTCTTGTTCGCTCAGGATTTCCGGGAGAGTGGCCACAGTCGCCGTCATTGGGGCCTCCAGTCTCTGTGGGATCGAAAAATGTTCTGGATAAACAGTAAGATGCTGCCGATCCTCTGTCGATGCGCGGCCTGTGAATTTATGCCGGGCAGCCGGTGGGCGCCAAGATCAACAAGCAGTCCCCGCTGGTTCGATTCCCGCGATCTCCAGTTCGAGGCCGCCAAACTCGGGATGATCGTTTTCGCGCAGCCGCCACGCAAGGTCGACCATCGAGTCCGTTCCCAACTGCAGTTCGCGTACACGGTCCGCCAGATTCCAGCCTACAGCGGAGAAGGTCATGTTCTGGGCAACGCGAAGGCGAACATGTTTTTCTTTCATGAAAAGAGGGAGGGCCACAACGCGCACATCGCGCGCGACAAAGACCGGTTCCTCATTGCCCATTCCGAAAGGTTCCAGGCGGCGCAGCCACGAAAACAGTGCCGGGGTGATCTGGTCGAGCGGCAACTCCGCATGACATTCCAGCGGGTTGCCGAGGTCGTCTTCATCCAGATGAACGGCAGCCCAGGAATCGAGCCGGTTGCGCAATTCCTCGACCCGGTCCGACGGCAGCGAGAAGCCCACGGCATGCGAGTGGCCACCAAAGCGCGTGAAGATCTCGTGACAGCTTTCGATGGCCTCGAGCAGATGGAACCCGGCGATCGATCGTCCGGAACCATAGGCTTCTCCGTCCTCACGACTGATGACGATGGCCGGTTTGCCGGTCTGGTCAACGATACGCGACGCCAGGATGCCAATGACACCGCGGTGCCAGTTGTCACCGTCCATCACGATACAGCGTGTTGCGCGGAAACAAGGTTCATCGAGACGGGCCGTGACCTCCGCCAGCATGGCAGCTTCAGCGGCACGGCGTTCCTGATTGAGCCGCTCCAGTTTGGCGGCCAGATCCCTGGCGCGTCCGTCGTCACGCGTCGTGAAAAGCTCGATGACCTCACTGGCAATATCCATTCGCCCTGCGGCATTGATGCGGGGTGCGAGCCGAAACGCGACATCGACGGGCGTGAGCGGACGGCGCGCCGTGTCGATTTGTGCCTCGCGCATCAGGGCGCGCAGGCCCAGGCCCACGGGACGACGCAATTCTGCAAGCCCGAGAGCCACAAAAACGCGGTTTTCGCCCTGCAACGGAACAGCGTCAGCCACGGTCGCAATGGCCAGCATCTTGAGGAAGGACGGCAGAATCTTGCCGCGAGCGCGCGGTAAATCCCAGCCTTCGAGCAGCGCCTGCGACAGCTTGAACGCCACGCCGGCGCCGCAAAGATGCTGACACGCGTAGGCACAACCGGGCTGGTTCGGGTTCAGAACCGCGAGCGCGCGTGGTACGCCCAGTTCCGGTTCCGGCAGGTGATGATCCGTCACGATCAGGTCGAGCCCCAGCTCCGCCGCAGCATCCGCAGCAGCAAACGCGCGAATGCCTGTATCGACGCTGATGACAAGGCGCACGCCTTCAGCGGCAGCGGTCTCCAGAATTTCGCGCTGCATGCCGTAGCCTTCCCGCAACCGGTGGGGTATGTGGAAGCGTACGATGCCGCCGAGCATCTCCATCGCGGTCTTCAGCAACACAGTTGCCGTCGTACCGTCGACGTCGTAATCGCCGTAGATGAGGATCGGTTCCTGCGCCGCGATCGCTCGCCGGATGCGCTCGACGGCACGATCCATCCCCAGCATCGAGTAGGGATCGAGCAGGTGTTCGATTTGCGGTTGGAGAAAGCGTTCCGCTCCCTCCGCGGTGCTGATGCCCCTGGCCAGCAACAGCTCGGCGATGAGCTGCGGGACATGGGCGTCGCGGGCCAGGACCGTGGCTTCCGCTGTGCGCGAAGGGCAGAGAATCCAACGTTGGCGCGGTCGCGCGGCGATCGACTCCCGCGCGGCGGGCTCGCTTACGGCTTCATCCGACGCGCTCAAGGCTGCTCATCTTCGTCTTCATCTTCGAAGACGATATTGCCCAGGTCGCCGACGGAATCGAGAAGCTGCTGGTAGCGGTCGTACCACTCAGTGGAAGTCTGAAACAGGAACATGAAGCCCTGATAGGGAAAGCCCAGCTGCAGGTGACCGACCTTCCCGATGTGGCTCACCAGCGTCTGCGCCTCGTCCAGTTCCGACGTACTGGTCGGGGAGTCGATGGTGTAATCCTGCTCCTGCACTTCTTCAATCAGCAGCTCGACGTCCTCCTTTTCCAGCACCGCATCGCTCATGGTGATGAACGTCGCACCCGCGGCTTTCGCGGTCTCCACGAAGTCCTTCCAGCTGTCCGGATTGACTTCGTCTTCCCACATGATGGAGGGGATGTCGTCGCCCGCATGGGCGGGCACGCGACGAATGCCATGACCTTCGATGAAGGCGATCATGTCATCCTTGATCGACGCCAGATTGTCCACCGGCATGGAGAATGGGTTCATTGCGGAAGGACTCAGTGTATCCGAAACGAGGCGGCAGGCGGCAGGGGAAAGCGGTGCAATTCTCGGGCACCTGATTCACAGCATCTGCTGGAAAAGAAACGGGCCGCCGAAGCGGCCCGCGAGAACCAAGGTTCGATGGCAGAACTCAGAAGTAGAACTTGCCGCCAAGCTGGGTAGCACGGCCAGGCTGCGGGTCACCGGCTTGCGTGCCGAAGCTGGACGGGTTGATCGTGGTGTTCGTTACACCGAAAGTGGTGTCGCTGAAGTTGCCGTCCGGCTCGGCGAAATTCGCATGATTGAAGACGTTGTAGGACTCCAGGCGAAGCTCAATGTACCGGGTCTCGCTGTTAAGGTGGAAGTCCTTATAGAGCGACATATCGGAGTAGTTGTAGCCCGGGCCGCGGAAGAAGTTGCGGGGCGTGTTGCCGAAGGTCCCCGTCGGCTCAGGCGAGAACTGGCTGGTATCAAACCAGACGTTCCCGGTGCTGGAGCGGGGGTTCAACAGCTTGGGGTGAACTCCGGTCCACTGGGGGACGTCGGGGCAACCGTAATAGGTGAACTCATCGCACCAGCCGTTCTGGAAATATCCCCCCTCGTTGATGTTGACGGGGAACCCGGTCTGGACGGCGGTGATGCCGGTCAGGTGCCAGCCACCCAGCGCCTCGTTCACGATGTGGTTGTCGCGCATTCCGGCGGTCAGGGGAATCTGGTAGTTGTAGAGGACCGAGAGCCTCTGGCGAGCGTCGTAGTCCGAGCTTCCGTAGTTCAGATACGCGAACCCGGGAGCGAAGTTGACGGGACGGCCATTCTCCCCGCCGAGGGTATTGATCGCGCCACCGCCCGAAGACGATTCGTAGCCTGAGTCGTCGTCGAGCGCGTGGGCATAGGTGTAGGCGAGAGTGAAGTAGAGGTTGTGGGAGACAGATTTGTTGAGGCTGACCTGCAGGGAGTTGTAGCTGGAGGCGCCATTGGAGAGCTGCTCACCAACGCTCAGATACCAGGGGATGCCGTTAGGAGCCGTGGACGATACGGAGCCCGGGACGATCGCCGGCTGTGCGGTGTATTGCGGAAAGTACAGGTGCATTCCGGCCAGGTTGCTGGCGCAGGCCGTGCTGGCAAGGCATGCTGCGTGCCCGGCAGCGGTAATGGGATCGCCTTCGCCGACGCGAGGCAGTTTGCGGCCCAGAGATCCGACATACTGAACCGAGAGCACTGTGTTACCCGGCAAAGCGCGCTGGAAGCCAAGGAACATGTTGTACGCGTAGGACGGGAGGTAGCTTGGGCTCACATTGCTGAAGTCACCCTCAGCGTAGCTGGGCCAGTTCAGAGCCGTGCCGAAGGCCGGCAGGTGATAGGGGAAGGGATTCGATTCCGATCCGTTGCCGGCAACGTCGGCAAAGGGATTCAGGAACGCCGGGCTGCCGCCGAAGTCTCCGGCGCCGTGGCTTTCGAAGAAATACGGTGGCGAAGACAGGTTCTGCAGCGCCTCTTCTTCCGAGTCGCGATTGAAGAAGACACCGAAGCCGGCGCGGACTGAGAAGTTGTGAGCGCCAGGATTTCCGATGATCGCGGCAGGGCCGGAACTCGGCGACCAGTCGAAGCCGACACGGGGAGCAAAGTCATCCCAGTGCGTGGTGGCCTGGCCATAGGTCGTGCAGCCCGGGTCGCCTGCATACTGCAGTCCCGGAGGGCCTCCCGGATAGATGGTGGACGTCTGGCTTCCCAGCGACCAGCAGGTGATGCCGTGGCCGGCGTACTGGTGGTTCGCCCAGGGACTCTCAGCGTCCCAACCGATCCCGTAGTTGATGACGACATCTCTCCCCGCCTTCCAGCTGTCCTGAGCGAAGACATAATACTCATGCGAGATGGCGTCAATGATGCTGCCGGACGCCTGGGTGTACGTATCCGGAATACCCAGCACAAAGTCAATGGCCGGGTCGCCCGAACTGTACGTGCCAACGCCGCCATAACCGAAGGAACCGTTGTTATCGGCGTAGTACGGGTTCTCCACCCCGAACTGCTCATACATCGCGCCAAACTTCAGCGAATGGTTGCCGATGATCTTGGTCACCGTGTCCGAGCCCATCAGATTCGTGTCTTTGCGGGGCTGCGGTCCTTCGGAGCTGAAGCCGAGAGTGAAATAGCCGGTGAGGCCCATGTTCGGAAGCCCCATCAGCGAGGTCTGCGGGGAGATATTGAATCCGGCGCTGCTGGGCGCGGTGACGGTCTGCGGGGTGACCGCCGCGTAATTGAAGCGGAAATAGCCGCCGCGAAAATCGTTCAGCGTGGTCGAGTTGAACGTGTGGGTGTAGTCGGCATTAAACATCTTGATATGCGCGGCATTCACCTCGGTGAACCCGGGAAGGTCCGCACCGCCGAAGGGCAACTGGACGACATCGGGGCTGGACTGAAAGAGGCTGGAAGCCCAGAGGATGTCGTTCTGGGTCGGATGGTAATCGGCGCGCAGGATGCCCTGGTCCTGCTTCGCGCTGTTCGCCGTATTGAAGTTGTCGAGGTAGGAGGTAAAGCCGTTCGCGGTCTCCGTCTCGTTCGCCGCCGGGACATATTTGGTGATCAGAGCAGCGGCTTCGGTATTCCACACGGAGGTGGGGATGCTCACGGTACCGCCAGCAAACGCTGGACAGGCGTTCCACGCAGTTCCCGCTGCGCAGCCAGCGAGGGCAAAGGGCATGGGATTCGACGAGAGACCAGCGGCGTTCGCGGCCTGGGTTTCCTGGTTCTTGTCGGCGGAGAAATTGCCGGCATCCTGAGCAGGACTAAAGACAGTAGTGGGCTGTGGAGCCCCGGTGCGGTTGCGGAACCCCTGGTAGGCGGTGAAGAAGAACAATTTGTTGCGAAGGATCGGACCGCCGAGAGTGCCGCCGTAGACATTCTGGTGGAACTCGGGCCGCGAGAGTGCGCCCCAACCGCCGTCGTTCATGAAGGTGTCGCGGTAAAACTCGAATCCGTCCCCATGGAAAGCGTTGGTGCCGGATTTGAGCGTCTCCGAGATCATGGCGCCGGAGTTTCGTGAGTATTCAGGGTTGAGGTCATTCTGGACGACGGCAACTTCGGCGAGCGCGTCAGGATTGGGGTACATCGCCTGATCCTGGAGAGCGACGTCGTTCACATCGACGCCATCGAGGGTGAACTCGTTCTGTTGTGACTGCGCTCCGTCGGACTCAGGATTCCCGAAGCGGTCGGGGACCTCGACCACTCCAGGGGCGGTCTTTTCGAGGATGGAGGCATCGCGACCCAGAAGCGGAATCTGCTCGACTTCATTGGAGGTGATGTCGGTCTTGATCTGCGTATCAGCGGTCTGCACCTGAACGGCAGCCGCCTGCACCTGGACGGTTTCGCCAGTCGACCCAACCGACAGCGCCGCATTCTCCTCGAGGCTGTCGCTCACCTTGAGCATGATGCCGGTCTTCTGATACCGCTGAAATCCTCTTGCCTCAACCGTGACGGTGTACGGGCCTCCCGTCTGCAACTGGGGAAACGTGTAGTACCCCTTGCTGTCGGTGACCGATCGGTTCGAAATGTTGGTGCTGGTGTTCACAGCCATGACATTAGCGTTCGGGATGACCGCGCCCGATGTGTCCGTCACCGTGCCGCTGATCGTCGCGTAAACGGCTTGGGCGTGCGCGCGCGGCACTCCGAATAAAGGCAACAACAGCAGCAGGGCAAGGAGCCAGTAACTGCGCCTGGAATTCATATTTCCTCCAAAAAGATCGATGGGGATGCTGACGAACCCGTCAGCTGGAACGTGTCCCGTGGGAATAAGGAAAATTGGAGAGACTGAAAAGACCCCTGGGCCAGGCGCCAATGGGACTTGCCCATTGCCGCACGGGGTTCTGAGAAGGGAACTACGCTACTGACAGCTGAACACATGTGCAAAAAATCTATCTATGCATGCGGCGTGCCATTATCCAAATCGCTAACGAGTTGCAAGTATGCACATAGCGTTACTCATAACAGAAGTGGTTAGTTCTGAAGGGTGAATGGCACCATAACTGGGTATGGAGTGGAGTGTCGGCAGACACAGTCTGGGCAACGCTGGATCTGGACCTAATTTCGCAGTTCTTTCACAAACTGGAGGAAGGCGGGCTTTTTCTATGAAAAGTGGAAGGAGCGTGGACCCAGCTCGGTGTCAGATGCCGAGCTTTTTGACTTCCTCGTTGTAGTACTTGCGGTAGAGGATATCCCACTCCTGAGAGCCTTCGGGGATGATGCGCCGCTGCGATTCGATCTTCTGCCGGGCGGCCTGATCGATGCGCATTTCCTCCAGCAACAGATGCTCCAGCGCCTTCCGGGCTTCCTGCCGGATCGTATTGCGGTCCTCCAGAAAGTCGCATTCCGGGGTTTCGGCAAGCGTGTCCGCGACAACATGGGCCAGCTTATTGAGCTTGTCGCGGGAGATTCTCACAGGACCGCCTTATATTTGCGTGCGAGCTCGGTTTTCACCTTCTTAAACATCTCAAAATAGCTGGCCCCGGTACGATTCATTTCCTCCTGGTAGGCGTCCAGAATCACGCGGACCTCTTCGTTGATGCGGTCTTCGAGCGAGAGTTCTTCAAAGATGCCGTTGTAGACGCGCTCCTCCACGGCTGCAGGCTTCGTGGTCTGAATCATTTTGGCGTCGAGGAGGTGTTTTACAGTGTGGCGCGCCAGATAGCCAATGTACTCGCGAGAAAAGATCATGGAACTCTTTCGGAATATAGCACATGAAAAGCAGGGTGCAGGGGGACAGGGCGCAGAGTAGCAGGACGAATAAAAGCCCTACTCCTGCTTGCGCTTCGCTTCGCGGATACGCCGGATCTCCTCCATGCGCTGGGCAATCAGCTTCTCCCGGCCTTCCTGCGTGGGATGGTAATAGCGGCGCCCGCGCAGGGAATCGGGAAGGCACTCCATATCCGCAACGCGGCCTTCGACGTCGTGGGCATATTCATAGCCCTTGCCGTAGTCGAGTTCCTTCATGAGCTTCGTCGGCGCGTTGCGCAGATGAAGCGGCACCGGCTCCTGGCGCGTGTTCTCGATGTCGGAGAGGACTTCGCCGTAGCCGGTGTAGAGAGCATTCGATTTCGGCGCCAGCGCCAGATAGACAGCCGCCTCAGCCAGAGCCAGGTCGCCTTCGGGACTGCCCAGGAAGTGAACCGTGTCCCGAGCGGCAAGAGTGATGTGGAGGGCTTCGGGCGCGGCCAGGCCGACGTCTTCGACGGCCATGCGAACCAGACGGCGGGCCACGTAGAGAGGATCCTCGCCAGCCTGCAGCATGCGGCCCAGCCAGTACATCGACGCATCGGCGTCCGAGTTGCGGATCGATTTGTGGAGCGCGGAGATAAGGTTGTAATGCTCTTCGCCCTGCTTGTCGTACATCAGAACGCGCTGCTGGAGAGCGGTCGTCGCAATTTCGCGCGTAATCGCTCGCTCGGGCGAGCCGGCAGCCAGTTTGGCAGCGACTTCGAGGGCATTGAGGCCGTTGCGCGCATCGCCCGACGCATAACCTGCCAGCAGTTCAAGGGCTCCCTCGGCCGCCTTGAGGTGCTGCGCCCCCAGGCCCCGGACCGGATCGGCGAGAGCGCGTTCCAACAGGGTGACGATCTGCGCGTCGCTCAGAGCTTTGAGCGTGTAAACGCGGCAACGCGAAATCAGCGCAGAGACAATTTCAAACGAAGGATTCTCAGTGGTCGCACCAATCAGGCGGATCGAGCCGCGCTCTACCCAGGGCAGGAACGCATCCTGCTGGGCCTTGTTGAAGCGGTGAATCTCATCGATGAAGAGAATGGTGCGCGTGCCCCACGCAGCGGCCTTCTCCGCATCGGCCATCACCTGCTTGATTTCCTTAATACCGGCCAAAACCGCGGAGAATTCGATAAACGTGGCCTGGGTGGTCTCGGCAATGATCTTGGCCAGGGTCGTTTTGCCGACGCCCGGAGGTCCCCAGAAAATCATCGAAGAGGCGTCGTCGCGTTCAATCTGCACGCGCAGCGGCTTGCCCGGACCGAGCAGATGCTCCTGACCGAGAAACTCGTCAAGCGAGCGCGGGCGCATGCGTTCGGCGAGCGGCGCCGCGACGTGAGCGGCCTTGGCATCGGGGGTGGGAGCGAACAGGCTCATGAGCGATTCGCGCGCCGGCTTCGCTGTCGTGCCGCTTCGTAGAGAAGGATGCTGGTGGCGACCGCAGCGTTCAAAGATTCGACAGGACCAGGCATCCGGATGGCGATGCGCGCCTGAGCGCGATCCAGCAACTCGGCCGACAGGCCGCCGGCTTCGTTGCCAATCAGGAATGCGGCGGGGCCCGCCAGGTTGGCGTCGCAGCAAGGTGAGGCACCGGCACCGGCGGACGCAGGAATGGCGGCAAAAACCGGAATATGCCGTTCGGCCAGGGCGGCAAACGCAGGCGAGGACTTTTCCGCGACCACCGGGATGCGAAATACCGATCCTGCAGAGGACCGGACAACTTTGGAATTCCAGACACTGACGGTTCCGGGCAGTGCGATCACGCCGCTGGCCCCAAAGGCTTCAGCGGAACGAACGAGGGTGCCGAAATTGCCGGGATCCTGTAAAGCGGCGGTCAGAACGACCAGCGGCGCCGGTCCCGCAAGAGCTTCAGCCAGCGAGAAACGGGGCGTCTCGATAATGGCAGCGATGCCCTGCGGAGACTCAGTTTCAACGGCGCTGTCGAAGACGGCAGGAGTCAATTCGACGATAGGAACGGCCGCAGGGAGCGCCAGACGATCGAGCATGCGCAGGCTGCCATCCCGATGTTCCGGATCCCGGCGGACGAACACGGTACGCAGCCGGACGTCACTGCGCAGGGCTTCCGTAATCAGGTGCTCGCCCTCAATGCCAATGACCTCCGATCCATCCCGGTTGCTCCGCGCGAAGGCAGCACGCAGTTCGCGGACCCGGGCATTCTGGCGACTCTGTACAATGCTGATGAGCCGCGAGCGATCCGAAACCGTTGGCATGCAGGGATTCTAAACCTCATCCTGACTGTTATCGATCCGTACTCCTTTGGTCCACGGATCGCGACGCCGCCACGTTGCTCAACGGGAGAGGCCTTGTCAGCGGAGATTGTGCGCATCCATCCGGATGAGCCTGAGACAGACCGAATTCAGTACGTAGCGACCTGCATTCGTAGCGGCAAAGTTGTGGGCATGCCGACCGATACGTTTTACGGGCTCGCTGTCGACCCGGTCAATCTGCGGGCGGTGGAAAGTATTTACGAAATCAAGACGCGGCTGAAGCAGAAGCCGCTGTCACTTCTGGTTTCAGGACTGGCGCAGGCGTATCAGCTGGCGCGAGAGTGCGGAACCTGCTTCGATCTGCTGGCGGAGCGGTTCTGGCCGGGACCGCTCACCGTGATCGTGAAGGCGAGTTCGCGGCTGCCCTTGCGCAGCACTGCCAATACCGGCAACGTTGCGTTGCGCGTGCCGGATGCGGCGATTCCCCGGGCGGTGGTGGCTGCGGTCGGCCTGCCCATCACGGCGACGGCTGCGAATCTGGCAGGACTGCCGGAATGCACCTATGCTGCCTGCGTTCGCGACCAGATTGGGGACAGGATTCCGCTGATCGTCGACGGCGGTCCCACAGGACGCAGCGTGCCGACCACCATCGTGGATCTCTCGGGACCGGAAGGGACGTGGCAGATTTTGCGGGAAGGGGCGATTCCGACGCACGCCATCGTACTCGCGCTGCAGGAGCGATGATCGTTCCGAAGGACAATCTCAGATCGGTGCGCCGGTCGCGATTGAGTGCCGGATCGCAGGCCAAAGGGCGCGTGCTGCTGTGGACCGCCGGAACGCTGATCGCCGGAGCGCTGGCCTGGGTGCTGTGGGTGGACGGCCAGATTCGCTACTATTCCCGTCGCGATGAAGCGCGCCCCGCCGATGCCATCGCGGTTTTTGGAGCGGCAGAGTACGATGGACGGCCGTCCCCGGTTCTGCGCGCGCGGCTCGATCATGCGCTGGAACTTTATCGGCGAGGACTGGCGCCGATGGTCATCACGCTGGGCGGCGGCGATCCGACCGACCGGCACTCCGAAGGCGGTGTCGGGCATGACTATCTGCTGGCGCATGGCGTCCCCGAAGCGGACATCATCGCCGAGACCGAGAGCGACAACACCGAGCAATCGGCAGAGCGGCTTGCCGTAATCGCTCGCGCCAACGGTCTCAGAAATATCGTCGTGGTCAGCGACGGCACCCATCTGTTTCGCATTCACGCCCTCTGCGAACACGATGGACTGCAGGTCTACACATCGCCGCGCCCAGTGTTCAGGAGCATCTCGCGCACGGAGCGGCTCAAACGCCTGACCCATGAAATCGCCAGCTATACGGCCTGGCGGCTTCACATGCACTAGCTTCAGCCCCCGAAATGCGCTTCCACGTGGAGGTCTCGGGCAACTTCTCCGTCCCGCACCATCTCCGCCGCCTTATTCAGATCCACACCGTCGGGTGTGCGATGGTAGTCGCTGGTGGTCTCGTCTTCCTGATCGCCGATGGTCTTGAAAAACAGCGCATGTCCTGAGATGTGGACGTGCGTTTGTATAATCTGCCAGCTCCCGGAGCCCACATCCTGACGGATGATCTCGAAGGTTCCTCCGGCATTGATGCGGCCGAAGAGCCCCCATCCGAATACCACGTCCTTGTCGAGATGGCCGGCGAGTTTCTTGAGCCGCATGCTGTGCTCATCGACGACCATCGTTCCTGACATGGCGGCGAGAACTTTGGCGCTCATGCCATCCGGCGAGAAAGACGGAGCAGGGTAAAACGACAACGTTATGTCGCCGTTGGCATGATCGATCACATGCCACACAAATGCGTTCGCCAGCATATTCATCATGTCGCGAGCCTGCTGACCATCATGCTCCTCGGCACGCTTCTGGCGCGCTCGCAGAGCCGGATCTGTGAGCAGTTGCTGGATGTGGCTCAAATCGTCCTGATGCTCCTGTTCGCCAGGCGGCCGACCATGGTCCTCGATCACTTCCGAAAGATTGCCCTGTGACGTCTCAATCACCAGTTTGACGATGTCTTTCTCCGGTGACTTGTAGGCGTCGCGGTACATCCATGACGTGTGGTCGTTGTAGTCGGCGTCCAGTTCGTTGTGAACCACCTTACGGACAATGTCCGTCGCCGATTGCGCACGGGACGAGGAACCACAAACCAGGGCGACGACGAGCAGAAGGAGCGAAGAACGGCAAATGGGCCAGAGTGTGTTTCTCATCAAAAGGTTGTCCCCGATACCGTTCGGGGAGAGTCCAGGACTGCTGATGGGTCGAGTCTCTTTATAACCCGCGTTGTCGAAATAGACCAGCGCGAATCATCGTGCCGCATCGACCCGCCAGGTTCTCTCTGTGTTGAATCCCCGGAGAGAGGAGTGGTTGCCCGCAGGCAGAGGTCCGGCAGGACGCGGCAGAGCGATAAGTGAAGCCAGAATCGCCTTGTACAATATTCCTGAGAGACGCCCACGATGCCGCACATGGTTTTTTGCGCACGCTACAAGCAGGAGCTGGAAGGGCTGGACGAGCCGCCCTTCGACAGCGACTTTGGCAACAAGGTCTACAACAACGTTTCGAAGAAGGCGTGGCAGGAGTGGATCGAGCGGCAGAAAATGCTGCTGAACGAATATCGCCTGCAGCCGTGGACGCCGCAGGCCCAGGAATTCCTCGTCGAGCAGATGGATCAGTTCTTCTTTGGCGAAGGCGCCGCGCTGCCCAAGGAGTACGTGCCACCGTCCGGGCATTGAGCCGGTCAGGTTTTGGCATCGGCATGCGCCCCCTTGGTCAGGGTCCGGGGCGACTCCAGCTTGACCAACTTTCCCCGTTTTAGCAGGAAGCGCTCGTCACGCCAGGCAACGGTATCGGAGGCGTAGCTCCATGCCCAGACGCCGACGGCGAGCAGGTCGCGCATCGGCAACAGCCACAGGTCGCGCAGCACCTGACGGTCGCCGAGGATCCCGACGCCCACTCCCAGCGCCAGCGAGATGCGCAACAGCAGCGCCAGCGTGAAAAGAGCAACGGCCGTCAGGCTGAGCCCGGTCGCGATCAGGTTCAGGATGGCCCAGGCAAGTCCATAGGTAACAACGAGGCCCGCATACCCGCCGCGGCGTGCATCGCGCATACCCCGGGCCCAGCGCAGCTGGTGGTGCAGATAGCCGGAGAAGCTCCATGCCGGGACATGGGTTTCGACGATTTCATGGGCGAGCTCGACCTCAAAGCCGGCCGCGTGGATGCGCACGCCCAGTTCGTAATCGTCGGCGAGATATTCGGCCAGTGGCTCGAGGCCGCCGATGGCGTCGAGAGCGGTGCGGGAAACGGCCAGCGTGGATCCGAGACCGAAGTGAAGGCCGCGTTCGAGAAAGCGCGAGGTGAGAACCCCGGGCGCAAAATCGGTGGCAATGCCGAGAGCTTCGAGTTTCGAGCCGAGGGTTGCGTGGGCCCGCCCGCGATAGAGTGCCGTGACCAGACCGACCGGCTTGCGGTCCAGTACCGGCGCGAAGGGCGCGAGCACATGCGTCAGATAGTTCGGCCCGACGCGGATATCGCTGTCGCAGATGATGAGGTGATCGTAGCGAGCCTCAGGAACGAGCTGGGCGAGATTGCTGATTTTGCCATTGGGGCCGAGCACCTCAGGCGTGAAGATGAGGCGGATGGTGCGATCGGGGAAATCCGCCTGCAACTGGCGGATGGCGCCGATGGCAGGATCTTCAGGACGCGCGACCCCAAACAAAAGCTCGTAGTCGCTGGGGTAATTCTGGCGGCAGTGGCTGGCAAAGGCTTCGGCCATGCCGGGATCGAGGCCGCGGATGGGCTTAAGAATGCTGACCGGCGGCGCGAATCCGGCAGGGAATCGACGGCGGCGGAGATAGGCGCGAGCGCTCCAGATCGCGATGCAGGAATAGCCAAAGCCGGCGAGGGTGAGCACGGTGGTGATGCCGGCGACGATGGTGGCGAACATGACGTCTTTCATTCGCCGAGGATGGGCATGTCGAGCGGCGGCTGTGCCAGCCAGCCGGCATGACTGATGCGATCGAGCGCGCGGCGCAGCGAGGAGGCGGCGCAGGGTTCAACGGTGACAACGAAGGGCAGATTGCCCTTTTCGTAGCCGGTGCGCTGAAAGAGGGCGTCGATATTGATTTTTTCCGAAGCCAGCGCGCCGGCGATTTCAGCGACGATGCCAGGGCGATCCTGCACGACGAAGCGGATGTAATGGCGGAGCTCGAACTCTCCGCTGACCTTCGCGGCACGGCTGGGAAGCTCCGCGGCTTTGGAGCCGTGCGCCAGCGAGATGAGGTCGGAGACGACGGCGACGGCGGTGGGATTGCCGCCCGCTCCGTGACCGGAGAAAACCACATCGCCGCCGTACTGACCGCTGACCAGGACCATATTTTCAGTACCGCGCGACCATGCGAAGGGCGAGCGCAGAGGCACGAGCATAGGACCGACGGCGGCGGAGATTCCGTCGGATCGAAGCTCGGCTTTGGAAATCTGGCGGATGGTGCAGTGGAGATCGCGGGCGTACACCAGATCGACCGCATCCACTTCGGTGATGGAGCGGCAGGCGACCGATTCAACGTCGAGATCGGAGCGGAGAGCGATGCGCGAGAGGATGACCAGCTTGGCGCGCGCGTCGTAACCATCCACATCTTCACTCGGATTGGCTTCAGCGTAGCCGAGCTTTTGCGCGTCGCTGAGAACATCGGCGAAAGCATCGCCGGCTTCCATGCGGCTGAGGATGTAATTGCAGGTGCCGTTGAGAATCGCTTCAATGCGGGTGATGCGGTCGCCCGCCAGGCCCTGCTGCAGACCGGGAATCACCGGAATGCCGCCGGCGACAGCTGCTCCGTAAAGCAGGTGCGCGCCTTTGGAGCGAGCGAGGCGGTCGAGCTCGATGCCGTGTTTGGCGATGAGTTTCTTGTTGCCGGTGACCACCGATTTGCCTGCCTCGAGAGCGCGGCGCACCCAGGAGCCTGGGGGCTCGAGGCCGCCCACCAGCTCGACAATGACGTCGACATCGGAGCGAAGCACGGCGTCGAAGTCCTCGCTCCAAACCACGTGGCCCGGAACCCAGTCGGCCTTTTTGCGCGCGACGCTGCGATTGAAAACGAGGGAGAGCTCGAGGCCGTCGGGCTTGAGATCGCAGAGGATGCGCGCGACAGAACTGCCCACGGTACCGAATCCCAGAATCGCGACTTTCATAGATACAGGGTACAAGGTGCAGGGTCGAGATGAGCCTTCAGCCAGCGAAACGGCAGCGCTGACGCTGAGCACTCTACAATCGAAATTTGGTTGAGGAGCCGCATTGGGTCTCTTTCGTAAGAAGCTGAAGCAGGAACACAAGGTGATGCTGCAGGCGGAGCGCGCCGCCGGTGCGATGCTGCCGGAATACCATCGCGCGACTCCGGAATGTCCGCATCCGGAGCGGTGGAGCATGTACGACTCCATGACCGCCGAGGTGGAGGTGCTGGAGTTTCTGGCGACGCTGGTGACGACGGTGAAGCCGGAGCTGATTGTCGAGACCGGCGCGTTTCTCGGGGTGAGCGCGGTGTGGATGGCGCGCGGGCTGAAGAGGAACGGGTTCGGCCGGATTGTGAGCTGCGAGTTCGATCCCGTGGTGTTTGCGAAGGCAGAGGAGAAGATTGCGGCGTCGGGCCTCGCAGAATGGATTGAGCTGCGCAACGCGTCGAGCCTCGAAATGACAGTGGAAGGGACCATCGATTTGTTTTTCTCCGACAGCGATCTGGAGATTCGGGAAGAGGAGATCCGGCGGTTTCTGCCGCAGATCCGGCCGACGGGCCTGATCCTGATGCACGATGCCGGGTCGCACCCGGGCATGGTGCGAGAGGCTGCGCTGCGTATGGAGGCCGAAGGCCTGATTTCGGTGGTGCTGCTGCCGACGCCGCGCGGCCTGGTGGTGGCGCAGAAGAGAGAAGGTCGGAAGTAGAGCGAGTTCCGCGCTTCTCCGGGCAGGTCCCCCCTCCCCCCTGGGGGGCTGTGGCAAGCTGCTGCAATCGCAGGACTTCTGGAAGGCCTGTTTTAGACGGTGGCATCTTGTTGGAAACAGGAAGCTTGCGGCGCCTGTTTGGCGGGGTCGCCCCGCCTGGCTCTCGGATTAGGGTTGATGTTGGCATTCATGGCTTCGGTAGCGATCGTCTCAGCACGCTAATCGTGCCAACAGCAGGCTTGCTGGGATCACGCGGAAATTGAAAAGGCCGCCAATTGGCGGCCTTTTTTGTTCTTACTCCCTATTATTAGAATACCAAATCCGTCGTGAAACCACGCCAAATATGATTTGCCGCAAGCTACAGATTCTACAGGACATGAACTTCGATAATGGGTCGAAAAACTTGACAAATTCTTTCGACCGGACGGGGGTGGGCGTATCGCAGCCGGAAAGCGTTCAAGGTTGCGGCGCCAGGGAGGCTGCGCTGGTGATGGCGCCGTGGAGTTCCGGATGGGGCTCCTGCTCCAGTTGGTCCAGATCCTTCTGCTGATCGTCCGTGAGGATCCCCCGCATGCCTTTATCGGCGGCAATGCGCGCCGAGCTAACCCGATCGAATCGTTCCTGAGGAGACCCGCTTTCATCGTGGACCGCCTGTTCGGTAGCAGCGTGCAGGGTTTCGAGGACGGCTTGAATCCTGATCTTCTGGTCATCGGTCAGGGCGAGGCGCGCGGTGAGGAGTTTCATCTGCGCTTCCACGGTGGGAACGCCGGAAGCGTCGGTGATGGCAGGGGGCGGTGTGGTGGTCTCTTGGCTGAATGCCGGAGACGCAAGCAGCAACAGGGAGCCGAGGGCGAGTGCGCAGGTACGGTTCATGAAGTTCCTCCGTTGCCCTATGATTCGCAAAGAGGACGGCGGCGTCGAGGGTTGCGGCGGGAGTTGCTGAACACGAGGGCCACGGTTGTTCAGGAATGAGGGCGCAGGCGTTGTTAAGACGAGCCAGGACAGGGAAACTCGATGGCATGCCACGGCCTCGATCGGATCCGCGCGCGCGGCGCACCTGCCAGCGGCTGGGCAGCGCTCTGGTGGAACTCATCCGGGAAAAGCCGATTGAGGCGATCCGGGTCCAGGAGGTGCTGGATCGAGCACGCGTGGGGCGCTCGACGTTCTACGTCCATTACCGGGACAAGAACGATCTGCTCTTCAGCCAGCTGGCAATGTTTCTGGAGATGATGAGCACGAGGCTCAGCGTCGAGCGGGAAGACTCGCGGCGGGTGGTTGCGGTCGAAGAGATGTTCGACCACATTGGAGGTCAGAACAGGATCTATCAGGCGTTGGCGGAATCGGGACAGCTGGAAGATTTTTTCGATCTCGCACAGGATTATTTTGCGCGGGGCATTGCGCAGCGGTTGCGGGAACTGGGGCGAGCCGCCGGGTTGTCGCGGGCTGAGCTCGCAGCGCGGAGCACAGCGCTGGCGGGCAGCCTGCTGGCGCTGCTGCGATGGTGGATCGAGTGTGGCGCGAAGGAATCGCCGCGAGCCATGGACACGATGTTCCATCGGCTGGTGTGGGAAGGGATCGACCAGGGGTCTCATCAGGCACGGAGCGGGGGTGAGCGATGAAACAGTGGATGAAGATTGCGATCGGCGTGGTAGCGGTGCTGATTCTGGTGGCGCTGGTGGTGCCGCTGTTTGTGAATGCGGATTCGTTTCGACCGATGCTGGAGAGCCAGTTGTCGAGCGCACTGGGACGGAAGGTGACGCTGGGCAAGCTGAGCTTCTCACTGTGGTCGGGGAGCGTGGTGGCGGATCAGCTGGCGGTGGCCGATGATCCGGCATTCAGCACGACGCCGTTTTTGCAGGCGACAGCGCTGAAGATCGGTGTGGATGTGGGCGCGTTTCTGTTTCACCACCAGGTGAACGTGCGGAAGTTTGTGGTGGAGTCGCCGGAGATTCACCTGATCTCGAATGAGAAGGGCGCGTGGAATTACGCGACGCTGACGCAGAACGGTGCCTCGTCCGGCAGCGGAGGGGCAGCAGGGACGGCGGCGAATCTGACGGTGGGGAAGCTGGAGGTCGATGACGGGAAAATAGTGGTCGCGTCGGTGCCGGCGCACGGGCAGCCGTTTGTGTGGAGCGATGTGAAGATCGCGGTCCAGAACGTGTCGACTACGCAGGCCATGCCGTTTACGATGTCCGCGAATCTGCCGGGGAACGGATCGCTGGCGTTGACGGGGACGGCGGGACCGCTGAACCAGCAGGATGCTACAGCGACGCCGCTACGGGCAACGCTGACGGTGAAAGGGTTCAATCCGGTGACGGCGGGGTTGATGCCGGCGAGTGCGGGTATTGCGATGGACGCGGAGATCGATGCGCAGGTGACGTCGGATGGGAAGACGCTGGCGAGCACGGGCAAGGTGGAGGCGCAGAATCTCCAGCTCGCGCCTGGAGGGTCACCGTCGGCGGAGCCGGTGAACCTGACCTACAGCGTGAACGAGGAGCTGGCGACGCGCACCGGGCAGGTGCAGGATCTGGCCATGCAAAGTGGATCGGTGGCGGTCCATGCCCAGGGGTCGTTTGTGATGACGGGTCCGGCGGTGACGCTGGATCTGCACGTGAACGCGCCGCAGCTACCGGTGGATGGGGTGGAGGCTTTGTTGCCGGTAGTAGGCGTGCGGCTGCCCACGGGATCGCAGCTGAAGGGCGGAACGCTGACGGCGCAACTGGCGATTACGGGAACGACGACGGCTCCGGTGATTACCGGGCCGATTGAGGTGGATAACACGCAGCTGGCGGGATTCGATCTGGCGTCGAAGATCGAAGGACTGAAGCAGCTGATGGGGACGGGCGGAGGAACGGCGATCAAGACGCTGAAAGCGGACGTGCGCGAGACGTCGGCGGCAACGGAGCTGACGAATATTGATGCCGATGTGCCGGCTTTGGGAACCGCGACGGGCAGTGGAACAGTGACGGCGGCCGGGGCGCTGAATTTTCAGCTGGTGGCGAAGCTGGGCGGGTCGGGCGCGATGGGGGCGATGACGACGATTGCGGGCGGCCTGGTGCACGCAGTAGGGAGCAGCGGCGTGCCGCTGACCATTACGGGGACGACTTCGAATCCAGTGATTCGGGCGGATGTGGCGCAGATGGTGAAGGGCGGACTGCTGGGGCAGGCCGTCGGGAAGAAGGGTGTAGGCGGGGCGCTGGGGAAACTGCTGGGGCCGAAGTAGAACAGCACACAGCGTACAGGTGAACCCACTCAAGCCAAAAAAGGGCTTGAATGGGCCACCCGGGGTGAGCAGGGCACCCGGTGCTTACCTTGAGGGTGCAGCGGTTGCAGTCTGAGGCATGTGGCCTGCGGGGCGAGGACGGACGCGGAATTTTCTGGTGTTGATGGCGAGGGTCCGCTCCATTTTGCGCAGGGCGTGGGTTTCGTCGGGCGCGGCGAAGGTGGAGGCGATGCCGTGTGCCGAGGCTCGGCCCGTGCGTCCGACGCGATGCACGAAGTCTTCGGCTTCTTTGGGCATGTCGTAATTGACGACGTGGGCTACGTCGGCCACGTCGATACCGCGCGCGGCGACGTCGGTGGCAACGAGGACGCGATGGTGCCCCTGAGCGAAGCTGCGCAGAGCAGCGTTGCGCTGGGACTGCGAGCGGTCCCCATGAATGGGTACGGCGGAGTGGCCGGCCCGCTTGAGACGGTGCGCGACGCGGTCGGCGCCATGCTTGGTACGGACAAAGACGAGGAAGCTGCCGTCGTGCGCGCTGAGCAGATGCTCGAGAAGCTCCTGTTTCTTGTCGGTGGGCACTTCGAAGGTTTGCAGCTTGACGTTGGGCGAAGGCTTGAGGACCGAGCCGATTTCGATGCGGACCGGATCGTTGAGGTAGTCGCGCGCGACGTCGCGGATTTCCGCGCTGAGGGTCGCCGAGTAACAGAGGGTCTGGCGGTCGGCGGGCAGGGCAGCGGCGATGCGGCGAATGGCGGGCTTGAAGCCCATGTCGAGCATGCGGTCGACTTCGTCGAGGACCAGCATTTTGATGCCGCTGAGATTGACGAGCTTGCGGTCGAGGTAGTCCTCGAGGCGGCCGGGGGTGGCAACGATGAGCCGCGCGCCGTGACGGATGGCGTCGAGTTGGGGGCCTTCGGCGAGTCCGCCGCAGACGAGAGCCGCGGTGCCTTTGCTGTGGGTCAGGTGGCGGTAGTGTTCAAGGACCTGCATGGCCAGTTCGCGGGTGGGCAGGAGGACGAGGGCTGACGCGCCCTTCACGTTCTTCGGCATGCGCTCGATGAGCGGGATGAGGAAGCTGAGGGTTTTGCCGGTGCCGGTTTGAGCGGTGGCGATGACGTCGCGGCCTTCGAGGGCGGGCGGAATGGCGCCAGCCTGGACCGGGGTGGGGGTGATGAAGTTGGCGGCGGCAATCTGCTGCTGCAGAGCCGGCGAAAGGTTGAGTTCAGAAAATAGTTTCAATTCGTTCCTTGCTCGGGCTCACTCGGGGTCCCTCTCAAGAGGCCGTTGGGCCTTCACTTTCATCCAGGGAACCGGCGGGTGGCCGGAGGTTGTTATGCTCCGGATCCGGCTCGGCTGTTGGCGGAGCGGCGAAGGAGCTTAAGTTTTCTATGCAGGGAAATCAGGGGAGCGCTTACGAAACGCCAATCGAGATTCGAACCCACACTCATGGTTTCGGCTGGGATGCGCTCGGACATGAGTCACGTGGCGCGGCAGCCTGGCCCGGTGGACACACGTCCAAAATCAGGGGGCCATTACGCTGAGAGGGCTGGGAAGATTACGGGAGGACGGTCTTGCGGATGAAGGCGAGAACGGCTCACAACCAAACAACTGAGCGTGAAGACAGTATAGCAGATGGGGTGGAACGAGCGGAAAGCGAGCCTTGGCCGGGGCTGAAGTCCCTCACTTTTAAGGCCTTATTCCACGGCCTGAAGCTTTTACCGTAGCCCAGCTTCGCGAGGCCTGTTGCGCTCCGTACTGAGGACGACTTCACCGATGGGTGTCGATCAGCTGCTCGGTCTGAGCGGATTTTCACGACGAACTTGCCGAGGATGGGTCTGGCGACGAGGCGTTCGTGGGCCTGGCTTGCTCCTGCTGGGGATGGGATGATGACGGCATCCATGACTCTTGCACGGAACACGGACAGCCTGGAAACTGAGCGGCTGCTCTTACGCAGAATTGAGCCAGCGGATTTCGGTTTTTTCGCGCGCATTCACGCGGACCCTGCGGTTGCGCGCTTCATCGGACCTGGCCGCCCGCGTACGGCAGAGGAATCGGATGAGTGGCTGCGCCGTACCATGGCTTGCTATGAAGCCTGCGGTTTGGGACAACTGGCGGTTGTGCGGAAGGCCGATGGTGCCGTCCTCGGGCGCTGTGGTCTAACGGAGTTTGTGGTGGAAGTGCATGCCGGTCCGGATGTGCCTCGCGCGTGGTATCAGCGATCGGATGCCCCACCGGGACTGGCCGTGGCCGTTGAGCCGGAGCTCGGCTACACCTTCGATCAGGCCTGCTGGGGGCACGGCTATGCCAGCGAGGCCGCGCGCCGGGTCTTCGACTATGCAAAACAGGCGCTGCGATTGCCGCGGGTAGTCTCGGTGATCCATCCTGACAATGTTGCGTCGCTTCGTCTTGCGCGCCGGTTTGCCCTCGAACGCGATGGCGCGGTCCAGATCAGGGGAGCGACGTTCCACCGCTATGTATGGCCGGCCAGGTGAATGTCTGAGCCGGCGAATTCCTTTCAAAGCCTGGCGCGTTCGGCGATGGGAATGCGGACTTCGGCGATGCAGCCCTGGTGGTTGGGTTTGTTGCGGAGTTCGATGACGCCGCCGTGGGCTTCGACGATCTGCCGAGCGAGCGCGAGGCCGACACCGGAGCCGGCTTTCTTGGTGGTGTAAAGCGGAACGAAGAGGTTCTCGGGATTCGCGAGGCCTGGGCCGTTGTCTTCGATCTGGATGGCGACGAGGTCGCCGTCTTCGGTGGCGCGGAGGGTGACTTTCGGACGGCAGGGCGCAGCGGTTGGCGCGCGCCTCGCCGAGGGAGCGGGTTTGCTCTCGGATGCGGCATCCCCGGCCGATTCATTCACAGTCGCAGGTTCCGGTTCTTCCTCGACACAGGTGAGGGCGGATTCGACGGCGTTGCGGACGAGATTGATGAGGAGCTGCTCGATCTGGTCGGTGTCGGCGAGGAGCTCGACCTCGGGTGCGGCGAGGAGGCGAACGTCGAGACGGATTTCGAGGGAGATGACGCGCTCGAGGAGCGGAACCAGCGGGACGCGCTTGAGGACCGGCGCGGGGAGCTGCGCGAGCTGGCGATAGGCCTGGACGAATCGGTTGAGAGACTCGGCGCGGTTTTCGATGACGCTGAGGCCGCGCTGGAGGTCGCGGGTGAGAACGCCGTTGGCAGCGGCGACGGAGACCGGAGAAGGCAAAGGAGGCGCCTCGGCGTGGGGCGTGGGTGGGAGCACGCGGGAGCGGAGGCTGCCGGCGATGGACTTGATGGGGGTGAGAGAGTTGGAGATTTCGTGGCCGATGACGCGGATGAGGCGGCGCCAGGCGAGGCGCTCTTCTTCGCGGAGGGCGGCGCTGACGTCGGAGAGGACGACGAGGGTGTGAGGGATGCCGCGCTGGCGAAATTCGCCGCGGCGGATCATCCAGCGGGCGGACTGGCTGGGTTCGGGGCGCCTGGCGCCCGGTGCGGCGGGGCGCGGGAGTTCGAGCATCACGGCGGCTTCGCTGGGCTCGTCGAGCAGGCCGGTGAGGGAGAGGTCCTCGGCGGTTTTGCCGAGGTCGCGCGCGGGCAGCAGGGCGAAGACACGCTCGGCAGCGGGGTTGAGGAGCCGGAGGCGCGTTTCCTGATCGAAGGCGAGGACCGGCGCGTCCATTTCGGCGATGACGCGGCGCAGGAGGGCGACGGCTTCCAGAGCTCCCACGCGCTGGGCCTGGAGGGTGTCAGCGAGGGCGTTGATTTCGAGCGAGAGCTGGCCGACGGAATCGTCGCGATTGGCGCCGCGCGCGCGGAAGGAGTAGTCCTCTTCGCGGAGGGCGGCGACGACGTTGGCGAGGGTCTGGATGGGGCGGATGGCTTCTTCGATGAAGGCGGCGAAGACGAGCAGCAGGATGAGAAGCAGGATGCCGAGGGTGGCGAGCAAAGGTCCGGTGGTGACGTGGAGGAGGGTGAGGACGGCGGCGATCAGGCCCATGAAGACGAGGGCGGCGACGGTGCAGAAGATGCGGAGGCGCGCCTCGAAGGAAATGCTCTGGCGTTTGTGTTTGCGGTGGTGGGGACGGTTCGCCATCGTTCCGTGATCAGTGAATCGCGATCCGGGCCTGCTGAACAAGTACGGCGGCGGAGGAGAGATGGTTCTCGGGAAGGGAGGGGTTTGTGGCAGGGGCGAGGGATCGGTAGCCCGGTTTAGAAAGGGAAATCCAGGTCCATTCGACACGCGGCTGCATTGTTTGTTGCGCCCAAAGGCGGGCGCAACGAATTCGGAGGCTTCCCTCAGGAGGACAGAGTGTTTTCTTCTCGATACATTCGTGGTGATTCCAGCGCTGTGCCGGGTCAGATCCCATACTTTTCCATCCGCCGGTAGAGGGCTCCCCGGCTCAGGCCGAGGGCTTCTGCCGCCTGGCTCACGTTGCCGTTGCAGCGTGAGAGGGCTTTGCGGATGAGGATACTCTCGACGGATTCCAGAGACATCTCTTCGAGGGCCTGGGTAGAGACGCGGGCGGGCGAGAGCCCGAGGTCGGAGACTTCGATGATGTCCTCACGGGACATGAGGACCGCGCGCTCGATGGTGTGGTCGAGCTCGCGGACGTTGCCGGGCCACGCGTAGTGGAGCATCAGCTCCATCGCAGCCGGATCGATGCCCTGCACCTGTTTGCGATAGCGCTGGGAGTAGCGGGCGAGGAAGTGCGCGGCCAGCGGCGGGATGTCTTCACGGCGCTCGCGCAGTGGAGGCAGGTGGATTTCGACGGTATTGAGGCGGAAAAGGAGGTCGGCGCGAAAATTGCCCCCTTCGACTTCCTTGCGGATATCGGCGTTCGTGGCGGAGATCACGCGGACGTTGACGTGGCGTGTTTTGGAGGAGCCGACCCGCTCCATCTCGCCGGTTTCCAGCACGCGGAGGAGCTTGGCCTGCTGGCGCATGGGGACGTTGGCGATTTCGTCGAGGAAGAGGGTGCCCCCTTCGGCGAGCTCGAAGCGGCCGATGCGCTCGGTACGGGCGTCGGTGAAGGCGCCTTTGACGTGGCCGAAGAGCTCGGACTCGAAGGTGCCTTCGGGCAGCGCGCCGGTGTTGACAGCAACCATGGAGCGCGAAGCGCGGGAGGAGAGCGCGTGGAGGGTCTGCGCGACGACTTCTTTGCCGGTGCCGTGCTCGCCGGTAATCAGAACGCTGGCGTCGGAGGGTCCGATGCGGGTGATCGTCGCGAGGACCGGCTGCATGGCCGGTGCGGTCGCAATCATCTCGGGCAGATTGGCGGCGCGGAGTAGGCGATTCTCGGCTTCGAGACGCTGGGCGCGGCGGACGGCGTTGGAGAGATCGATCTGAGTGCGAAGAATGGTGAGGAGGCGGGCGTTGTCCCAGGGTTTCTGGATGAAGTCGGAGGCGCCTCGGCGCATGGCTTCAACAGCGAGCTCGACGTTGGCCCACGCTGTCATGATGATGATGGGAAGCTGCGACTCGTGGGAGCGGATCTGCGAGAGAAGATCGAGGCCTTCGCGTCCGGAGGTGGTGTCGCGGGTGTAGTTCAGGTCGAGGAGCAGGGCATCGAAGGAGCCGCACTTGAGCGCATCGAGGACCATGTAGGGCGAGGTGGCTTTTTCGATGCGATAGCCTTCGGGCTCGAGGAGAAGCTCGAGGGCATCGAGAATGTGCGGCTGGTCGTCGGCGATGAGGACCGAAGGCGCAAGCTTGCCGGCAGTTTCGGTGGGTACGGGTTGGGCAGCGGTGGACATGGAGTGCCAGCGGATAGCGTTCAGCGTACAGCGTTCAGAGACAGCGGTCGGCCCCCAAAAGAGTTTATGGGCCGTGGGTGACGACGCCGGATTTTACGTCGTCGATGGAAACGTGCGTGCGGTTGAGGGTATCGCCGATGGCGCGGTCGATATCGACTTTCGCCTTCTCGTACTGGTTCTGGGCAGCCTGGAGGGCAGATTCAGCTGTGGCGAGGGCGTTTTCGGCGTTCAGGGTATCGACACTAGACTTGGCGCCGAGCTGCTGTTCCTGTTTGGTGATGTCGAAGGTGCGCTGGGCGAGGTCACGAGCCTTCTGGGCGGAATCCACCAGCGCTTTCTTCTGCTCGAGGGCGAACTGCGAATTGCGGACGTCAAAGCGGATGTTCTTCTGCTGCTGCACATAGGCGATCTGGCTTTGGCGGAAGGCCAGCTGAGCACGGAACTGATCGGCCTTGGCCTCGCGGTTGCGAATCGTGATGTTGAGCGTGAAGCCGACCCGGTACTCGGGCGCAGAGTAATTGAAGGCGTCTTTCAGGACACCAGGTGTATCCGAGGGGAGGGTCGTGGTGCAGTATGTCGGGCCCTCGTCGCAATTTGGGTTGAGCGGGCCACCGAGTCCGGTTCCGCTAAAGAATCCATAGGCGTTGAGCTGAGGCAACAGGAGGTTGTTGACGACTTTCACGTTGTCCTGAGAAATCTGCATGCTGATCTGATCCTGCGCGACATCGGGGCGATTCTTCTGCGCCTCAGCGATGAGATCTTCGATGGACTTGGATTCGTTGGGATCGGGCGCGCCTTTGGTATCGAGGGGAATCACAGCCATTTCGTCGATGGCGGGATCGTCGACCTTGGTGAGCGCGTTCTTCAGGTAAAACTCAGCCGCTCGCAGGTTCGCACGCGAAACGGTGAGGTTGCCCTCGGCAGCCGCAACGAGTGACTCATCGGTCATGACCTGCATCTGCGGGATGGCTTTCAGCTCGAACTGCTTCTGATCGTCACCCAGGGTTTGGTTGGCGAAGGCCAGCGTGCGTTCCTTAATCTGTTCGTCCTGGTAAGCGTAGACGAGATCCCAGTAGATGTCCTCGACTCCGGTCACGGTAGCGATCGCCTGATTCTCAAACGCGTAGTCCGTGATCTGCATATTCTTCTTTGCGATACGGATGTATCGCTCGTTGGTACGGAAACCAAAACCCTGCAGCAGGGGCTGAGCGATATAAGCCTGCCAGTAAAGCTGAATCTGCGGGTCGACGATATTGAACGGGCTGTTGATCGTCTGGCGCAGCCCGTTAAGGGACCACTGCACGCCGGTACCGAGGGGGAAATATTCGGTGTACTGCGTGGTGTAGGCAATCGTATTGGTCTCAAGAAGGGGCACACCGTACTGAATGGTATTCACCTCCGGCGTCTTCGTGTGGTCGACGTAACCATTAACCGTGAACACGGGATCGAAAGGATTCACGGGTGTCCCTAAACCGAGGGTCGACGTGACCAGACCACCGGCGCCAGCAGCCCCGGCACCGCCAGAAGAGACCGCGCCACCGCCGGACGAGGACACACCGACCGCTCCCACGGGACTGGTGATATTGGTGCTGACACCCAGGGTCTGGTAACCGGCCTTGGTGCGAGCGTAATCGGTGAGTGCTGTGGGCAGGTTGTAGCGGAAGGAGGCGAGGTCAAGGTTGTTCTCAATGGCCAGGGCGATCGCATCCTGCAGGGAGACATACAGCTTGCCGTCGCGCATCAGGTTTTGCAGACGGGGCGAGTTGGTGAGATTGACCGGGGGCACAAAACTGGGCCGATAGGCGGAAAACGGGTTGCGTGAGTGGGGCAGATCCACATGAAAGGGCGGCGGCGGCGTCTCGACGCCCTGTTGCTGGATCTGCTGGGCCTGCTGGGCAAGGGTTGGGGTGGTTGGCGGAGGAGGAGCCGGCTGCGCCGCCGGAGCCGGGGCGTTGGGAGGCGCAGCAGTCGTGGTTTGATCAGGCTGAGTCGTGGGAGGGGTCGCCGGGTTCTGCGCGAGCAGCGGCGCGGCGATCAGGCCGCAGAACAGGAGAGCAGGAGCCGAGAAGCGTTGGGGCAAGAGCCGCGGAAACCAGGATGAGCCCGTCACGATGCGGTGACCTCCACGCCGAGATTGGGATTGGCGGTGTCGGCGACCATCCAGCCATCGCGGAGCTCGATGACGCGGGAGCCGTAGCTGGCGTTGACTTCAGAGTGGGTGACCTGAACGATGGTGGTGCCCTGCTGGTTCAGCTCTTTGAACAACTCCATGATCTCCTTTGCCTGGCTGGAGTGCAGATTGCCGGTGGGCTCATCGGCGAGCAGCAGCGCGGGCTTGTGAATGACGGCGCGCGCCACGCCGACCAGCTGTTGCTGACCGCCGGAAAGCTGGGAAGGGAAGAGGTCTTTTTTGCCGACGATGCTGAAGCGGTCCAGGGTATCGGCGACGAGGCCCTGACGCTGGGCGCGCGGCATGTCCTTATAGGAAAGCGGAAGGTCGATATTTTCCTGGACGGTGAGGTCGTCGAGCAGGTGATAGCTCTGGAAGACCATGCCGATGGTGCGTTTGGCGAGGTCGGCGCGCTGGCGTCGATTCATGCGGTGCGCGGCTTCGTCTTTGAACCAGTACTCGCCAAGCCACTGGTCGTCGAGGAGGGCAAGGACATTGAGGAGCGAGGATTTGCCCGCGCCGGAAGGCCCCATGATGGTGAGGAATTCACCCTCTTTGATTTCGAGGTTGACGCGGCGGAGCACCCAGGTTTGGCCGGCTCCGGTTTTGTAACTGCGCTCGATATTTTTTAGCTGAATCATATCTTTAGCCTGTAGGCGGTAGCCGGTAGCCTGTAGCTCCGCTGATTTCGCACACGTGTCCCCTTGCGACCGGCTACGGGCTACTGGCTACCGGCTCGTTATTTAACTTCGAGGACCTGTTCCAGCGATTCACCTTCCGCGACCACCTTGCCGTCGAAGAGATGGATCTGGCGATCGGCATGGCGGGCAAAGCGCGGATCGTGCGTCACCATGCAGATGGTGGCGCCTTCGCGATGCAGGTTCTGGAGCAACTCCATGACGGCTTCGGCGTTGCGCGAATCGAGGTTGCCGGTAGGCTCGTCAGCCAGCAGGATGGAGGGCGAACCGGCCAGGGCTCGGGCCACGGCGACACGCTGCTGCTGACCGCCGGAGAGCTGCGATGGATAGTGGCGGATGCGGTGCGCCATCGAGACGCGCTCGAGCGACTCCTGCACCCGGCGCTTGCGCTCGGCCGAGGACATGCCGGAGCGATAAGTGAGCGGGAGCTCGACGTTCTCGTACACCGTGAGGTCGCCGATGAGGTTGAAGCTCTGGAAGATGAAGCCGATTTCCTGGTTGCGGATGCGCGACCGCTGCGAGAAGTTGAGGTTCTCGACAGAGTGGCTGTTGAGGGTATAGCTGCCCCCGGTCGGCGTATCGAGCAGGCCAATGATGGACAGGAGGGTGGACTTGCCGCATCCGGAAGGACCGGAGATCGCGACATATTCGCCCTTGTCGATTTTCATGTGGACGCCGGACAGCGCGTGGGTTTCAATCTCATCGGTGTAGAAGACCTTGGTGAGGCCCTCGATTTCAATCAACGCCTGATTGTTGTCCATCCTGCTCTCCTGCTCCAGTGGATTTACTGTTCCTGATCGTTGCCGGGGGACTTTACTCGAGCCGAACCTTATCCGTGTTGTCGTAGCGTGACATGTCCGAAAGGATGACACGATCGCCTTCGTTCAGGCCACCGAGAATCTGAATCTCCGTGGTGGAAGCCTTGCCCACCTGCACCTGAACCCGTGTGGCTGTTTTGCCGTTGGGGTCGTAGCGGAACAGGCTGATGGTGCTGTTCTCGTTGCCGAATGCCGGACGGCCCACGTAGAGCACGTCGTGAAGGTGCGCGAGCTCGATGGTTCCGTCGACACTCAGACCGGGAACGGCTCCCGTCGGCAGGGCGCCATCAAGGGTTACGTCAACCGTACGCGTTCCGTTCAATACGGAGGGATCAATTCTGGTAACGTGGCCGGGCACGATGCCGTTGTGGGTATCGATTTCAGCTCTCTGGCCGAGCAGGATGTCGTGCGCCTGGGTTTCGGCGATCTGCAGGGCGGCCTTGAGCTTGCTTGGATCAACCACCTCGGCGACAGAGGTTCCGGCGGGCACGTGTTCACCAACCGACATCGGTGTAGGCAGGGACTCGACAACCCCGGAGATGCCGGCCTTCACCTGCAGATCCGCTTCCTGTTGCTCATAGAGATTGAGGAGTGCGCGGGCCGAGTCGACTTTAGTTTGCTGCGAGGCGAGCTGGACTTCAATCGCTTTCTGATTGACGTCGAGCTGTTCCACACTGATCTGGTGCTGGGAGGTGAGCTGGTCGGCGTTGTTCTTGGACTGCTGGTACTGCAAACCGCTGATTTCGCCCAGAGCGTACCGTTGCTTGTCGATCTGGTCCTGCAGCTCGGCCTGGCTGTACTGGGCGTTGACCGCGGCAGCGGCGGACTTCTTATCCATGATGGTGGAGTTCAGCGTGGCCTGAAGGCTCTTGTAGTCGGCCTCGGCTCCGGCGAGAGCCAGACGCTGACTGACCAGTTCCTGCTGGAGCTGCGGGTCATCCAGATCCATGAGCACGGTGTCTGGCTTGACGACGGTGCCGGGCAGGACGCGAATGCGGACCACGGTGGCGTCGGTCTGTGCGGGGATGAGCTCGATGCTCTCCTCGCGGGGGGTGAGGGTGCCGAGACCGCGAACATTGCGGATCATGTCGCCACGCTTGACGGTATCGGGCCAGACGGTGCTGGCGTCGACACTGGGCACCGCCGGTTTGAGACGCATGACAGCCCAGGCGGCCGCGGTGACGCCTACTGCAACAATGGCCAGCACAATGATCTGCCGGCGGAGCTTCTTTTTCTTAATATCGGGCCGAGAGATGTCCATTGCAGAGGACTCGTTGCATGTGCCGCACCATTCGGATGTGGTCGCTAAACACCAGGGTTATCGGGGTTTAAAGGGACCCCTGTGGGAAGACCAGAGGTAGCGAGTGGCCGTTTGCGGAACCGAGTGTCCACTAGCGGACACCGCCGGCGGCCTCGCGAGGCAGGAGGCCGGAGGCACGGAGTTTCGCGTCGACGAGGGAGACGATTTGACGGTGAATGACCTCGATGGGGCGGTCGCCGTCAATGAGGACGACGCGGGCCGGCTCACGGGCGGCGATCTCGCGATACTTGTCGTAAACGCGGCGGTGGAACTCTTCGTTCTCGCGCTCGAAACGGCCTTCGTCGCCGTCGGGCGTGGCGGTGCGGTCGTTGCGGCGGCGGGCGCGGTGGAGGGATCGGTCGAAATCGGCGAGCAGCAGGATGGTGAGGTCGGGGTTGAGGCCGCCACACATGGTTTTGTGCAGGCGCAGGACGCATTCGCTCCCGAGCTGGCGCCCGCCGCCCTGGTAGGCTTCGGTGGAATCAGTGAAACGATCGCAGAGGACGACGTTGCCGCCGTGCAGGGCGGGCGCGATGACTTCGGCGATGCACTGGGCGCGGTCGGAGAACATGAGGCCGAGCTCGGTCATGGGATCGAGGTGCTCGGTTTTGGAGTCGAGGAGCAGGCCGCGGACCCGGTCGCCGATGCGGGTGCCTCCCGGCTGGCGGGTAACGGTGACAGGAAGGCCCTGGGCTTCAAGATAAGCGGCGAGCTTGCGCAGTTGGGTTGATTTGCCGGAGCCGTCGAGGCCTTCGAAGGTGAGGAAAAAGCCCATAAAAGCAGCGTACAGCGAAGAGCGTGCAGCGAACAGGGTGCCGGGGCCAGGGGTTAGAGTTTGGGGGTTAGGAATTAGAGATCAGGGACTGGAGTGTTGGGGCTGGCGTAGAATCTCGTTCAGCGACGATGAGACTCAATGGGCACAAGGTGGCTGCGATGGGCATGGCGATTTGCCTGCTTGCGCTTTTGGTGCATCCGACGGCTGCCAGTGTTGCGGCGCTGGCGGCGGTCATCCTCGTGCCTCTCGTATTGTTTGGCCTGGTTGTGGCGCCTCGATCACTTTGGCCCGTTGTCGACGTCCGTGTGCGATGCACGTCCGCGGTCCCATGCCGCGCGGCGTTGTTCCAGCGGCCTCCTCCTTCGTCTCTCCGCTAATCCTCCTTCAAGTCTGAGCGGTTGTGGTTCGTCCGGGGAGTGGTCTGCCTCGGCTGGGCCCGTTCCCGCTGTCGTTCCACCGGAATAAAACACCGTGGAGGACGGGATGGTCTTCGCCTGTTTGGTGAATGGGTTGGTTGCGTTGTTTATGTGGCGTGCGTGCGCGTCGATGCTGCGGGAGCGGCGGGCGCGCAAGGAGTGGCGCGGGGAACTGCGGGTATCCCGTTTGTCGGGGCTGGCGGCGAGCGCGATGATGCTGGGTTTCCAGGAGATCGTGCAGCCCCAGGTGCGGCACATGATTGTCGAGGAGCTCCAAGAGGAGAGCGTCGATCACGAAGAAGGCGAGCCGCTGGGAGGGCGGCTGTTCTATGAACAGATGCGGCGGATTCGGATGGGAGAAGAGGTGGAGGAGGTGACGGTGCGGGTGGAGCGGTAAGGCTCGGCAAAGCCGAATGAACCCAGGCTAAAAGAGCGCCGGCGCCTCCTGCCACGCGCTCCACAGAAGCCAGGTTCCGGCCAGGAGTAATGCGGGCGAACTGAGAATGCCCGCCATCCAGCGGCGATAGAGGAGAGAGGCGCCGATGTGGAGGCAGGCGTTGCCGATGCCGATGAGGACCGCCAGCACAACAGCGACGACGCGGATCCAGGCTTCGCCGCGAAAGGCGAAGGGTGAGAGCAGGAGCAGCAGGCAGATTCCGCCAATGAGATTCCTGAGCCAGGTGCGGAAGGTGAAGACGGGCGGGAAGGGAATGTGCAGGCGGCGGCGGATGGCCAGCGCGTTCGGATTATAGGTTGCGAGAAAGTCGTGGCGGGCTTCGTCGGCAACATGCAGCGCGACAGCGAGGGCGAAGGCGATCCACGCCAGGCCGAAGTTCCAGTGAAGAGCGGCATGAAACATGGCGCATACCTCTGGACGGGGTAGTGTACGCCGCTGGTGCCGGTTGGCAAGGGGTTCGTTGACAAAGGGCCTGCGTGGTTACACTAAGGATTCGCACTTTCGCCAGGAGGAGTATGTATTTCCGCTTTCGCCCGATGTTCGGGCTGATGTTCGCTGCTGCACTTTCTTTGAATGCTCAGACTGTTTCGAATCCGATCAAAATTACGGTCGATCTGACCGACGCGCCGCGCAAGATTCTGCACGCGCACATGACGATTCCGGTGAGCCCCGGCCCCGTAACCCTGTTGTATGCGAAGTGGATTCCGGGCGAGCACATGCCGGATGGGCCGATCGATAACCTGGCGGGGCTGTTTATTACGGCGAACGGACAGCCGCTGGCGTGGACGCGCGACGACGTGAACATGTATGCGATCCGCGTGACGGTGCCTGAAGGCGTGACACAGCTGGACGTGAAGGACGATTTTCTGGCGACGGCGGCGGCGAGTGGGTTTTCGGCAGGCGCGTCAACGAGCGCGAGTCTCGCTCTGCTGAGCTGGAACGAGCTGGTGCTGTATCCGGCGGGACACAAGGATGACGCGGACATCTCCGTCCAGCCGTCGGTGATTCTTCCGCAGGGTTGGCAGTATGGGACAGCGCTGACGAAGACGGGCGGAGACGCTTCGCATATCGATTTCGACGCCGTTTCTCTGGAGCAGCTGATTGACTCGCCGCTGCTGGCGGGGCGGTATTTCGTGGAGATTCCGTTGGCTCCGGAAGTGTCACCGAAGCATTTTCTGGACGTCGCGGCGGATGGGCCGGAGGATTTGAAGCTGACGCCGGAAACCATCCAGGGCTACAGCAATCTGGTGCGGGAAACCGGCGCGCTGTATCAGTCGCGGCACTACGCGAGCTATCACTTCCTGGTGACGGCAAGCGATCAGGTAGCGCACTTTGGGCTGGAGCATCACCAGTCGAGCGACGATCGCGTGCCGGAAAAGACGTTTGTCGATGACAATTTACTGCTGCTGTCGGCGGACCTGCTGCCGCATGAGTTCACGCATTCGTGGAACGGGAAATATCGGCGGCCGGCAGGGCTGGCGACGGGGAACTACGAAGACCCGATGAAGGGCAACCTGCTGTGGGTCTACGAAGGGTTGACGAATTACCTGGGCAACGTGCTGGCGGCGCGCAGCAAAATTGAGACGGCGGCCCAATACCGCGATTATCTGGCACAGGATGCGGCAACGCTGGATTATCGGCCTGGCCGGACGTGGCGCGATCTGCAGGACACGGCGACGGCGGCGCAGATCTTGTACCTGTACGGCGACGGCTCACCGTGGGACAACTGGCGCCGGAATACGGACTACTACGCCGAGGGCGACCTCGTTTGGCTCGATGTCGATACGACGATCCGCAAGCTAACCAGCGATAAGAAGAGTCTCAACGATTTTCTGGCCGCGTTCGAAGGGCTGGGTGGGAACACGCCGCCAAAGGTGGTGCCGTATACGTTTGACGATGTGGTGAACGGGCTGAACGGCGTGGTCGCGTATGACTGGGCGGGATTTCTGCGGGAGCGGCTGACGAGCAAGGCGCCGCATGCACCCCTGGGAGGCATCGAGAATGGCGGGTACAAGCTGGTCTACACCGACCAGCCGAACGAGGTCACGCAGGCGCAGATGACGGCGACCGGGAGCACGCAGGAATGGTGGTCGATCGGGATCGATGTGACCAGCGATGGGCGAATCGAGGACGTGCTGGTCGGATCGGCGGCGGACAAGGCGCAGCTGGGGCCGGGGATGCAGATCATCGCGGTCAACGGACGGCAGTTCAGCGGGGCGCTGCTGAGCGATGCGATTCGCGACGCGAAAGGGAACACGAATCCGATTTCGCTGATCGTGGCGAATACCGGAACGTTTCGCGTGGTGGCGCTGGATTATCACGATGGCCTGCGCTATCCGCATCTGGAGCGGGTGGACGGGACGCCGGACCGGCTGGACGATATTCTGAAGCCGATGACGGAGGCTGCGAAGTAGCTGCGGAGAGCAGGAACCGGGGCGCAGCAGCGCCGGCAGAACTTAAAGTGAGTTTGCCTTTTCGCGATCCTGCAGGGCACTGGGCCGCGTTGCGTTTGCAGCGGTGAAGAAGCGCAGGATGGTCTCCAGTTCCTCATCGGAAAAGCCGGCGAGGACTCCTTCGAATTGTTTCTGGACCAGATCGTAGTTCGCCATGACCTTCTTGTGGTGGGCGGGGATAATGCCAACGAGGAGACTGCGGCGGTCGGAGGGATGGCTGGAGCGGCGAACGTATCCCGCGGTTTCGAGGCGGTCGAGAACCACGGTGACGCCGCCGGAGGAGAGGCCGCTGCATTGTGCCAGGGCTCCCGGAGTCATGGGGCCGAGCAGATCGAGCAGATTCAGAAACTGCATGTCGGTAGGGTGCAGGCCGAGCTTGTCGGCCACGCGCTGACTGAAGAGGCTGGAGCCGGCGATGAAGAGCCGGACTGCCCGGGTGAGGGCAGGGGAGAGACGAGGATCACGCCGTTTGCTTGACATGGCCGGAGTTCTTATTGTACAAGACTCTTACTGAATAAGAGACTCATTCAGTAAGAGACATGCACGCCGGAGGATCTGCGATGGAAAAAGCATACAAGGGAATGGGCATGGAAGGTTCCGTGGCCCGCTGGTACGAGAAGACCACGCGCAGGGACATGGAAGAGTACCGCCGGCTGGCGCTGCGCTTCGCCGCGGGGCTGCCAGAGGGCGGCGACGTGCTGGAGGTCGCGCCGGGGCCAGGGTTCCTCTCGATCGAGATGGCGAAGACGGGGCGGCTGCGGGTGACGGGTCTCGACATCAGCAAAACGTTTGGAGATTGCACGGCGCAATGCCGATGACGTGGGCGTGCGGGTCGATTTTCAGAATGGCAACGCATCGCGGATGCCGTTTGCCGATCAGAGTTTCGATTTTCTGGTATGCCGGGCGGCGTTCAAGAACTTTTCCGATCCGGTCGGGGCGCTTCGTGAAATGCGGCGCGTGCTGCGGCCGGGACGCAAGGGTGTGGTCATTGATCTGCGCCGGGATGTCTCGATGAAGGAGATCAACAAATACGTGGATGGGCTGGGCCTGCCGAGGATGAGCCGCTTCTTCACGAAGCTCACGTTCCGCTTCATGCTGATCAGGCGGGCGTATACGCAGCAGGAGTTTGAGGGGATGCTGCAGCAGGTTCCGTTTGCCGGCACGAGGATCGATGCGAACGCGATCGGGATGGAAGTATGGTTTGAGCGGTAGGCCGCAGGGTCAGGCGTTCGCTGGAGCCGGCTGTTGCTCGAGGGCGTGCAGGACTGACTCAGCAGCCTCCTGGCCGGTGCGGATGCAGTCGGGTACGCCGATGCCGCTGTACGCGTTGCCGGCGAGCGCGAAGCCGGGGAGCGCGGCGACGTTCTCGCGCAGGGCCTGGATACGGTCGAGATGGCCGACGGCGTATTGGGCCATGGCGCGGCGCGAGCGCGTGATGCGGACGAAGTTGGGCTTCGCTTCGAGACCGAGGATGGCGCGCAGTTCTTGCAGCACAATTTCGGTGAGGCGCGCGTCAGGCTCGTCGAGCAGGTGCTCGTTGCCGCTTCCGCCGAGGAAGCAGCGGAGCACACCTTTGTCCCAGGGCGTGCGTCCGGCGAATTTCGCGTGGACGAAGGTGCAGGCGAGCATGTTGCGTTTTTCCGTAGGCGGAACGAGGTAACCGAAGCCAGGAGGAAGATCGCGCAGGTCATCCATATTGAAGCCCATGGTGACGGTGATCGAGGAACTGTAGGGAACCTCGGAAAGCAGATCGCTCACGAGGCGGTCGACAGGGCGTAACAGATCTGCCGCCGCCCAGGCGGGCAGCGCGAGAATGATGCCGTCAAATTTCTCCTGGCCGCCGGCGGTTTCGAGGGTCCAGCCACAGGTGTAACGGCAGTCGGGAGGTTTGGGATCGCTGCAGTCGATGCTGTTGTGGTGCAGCGCGTCGACCGGCATGCCGAGATGAATCGATCCGGGCTCGAGCTGGGCGGCGATGCCATCGACCATGAGCTGCATACCGCCGCGGAGGGTGGTGAAAAGGGAACGAGGAGAAGTGGATTGGCGGGGCGGAGCCGGAGTTTTGCGCGCGGCGAGCATCGCGCGGGTGAGGCTGCGATGTTCTTTCTCCATGGTGACCATACGCGGAAGGACCGCGCGAACGCTGAGTTGCGAGGCGCTGCCGCCGTAGACACCGGAGAGCAGAGGCGAGACGAGGCGATCGACGGTTTCCTGGCCGAAGTGGCGGCGGGTCATGTCGGCGACCGATTCGTCTTCGGTGGCGGGCTGGGGCGGGAAAACAAATTCGCGCGCCATGCGCAGCTTGGTCGACCAGGAGAAAAGCGGGGTAAGCGCGGTGGGCACGAGTTTGGTCGGGACCATGAACATCAGGCCGTCGGGGAGAGGGATAAGGCGGTTGCGCACGACAATATAGGTTTTGCGCTCGCGGTCGTTGGAGGGGAGAAGCTCGCCGGCCAGCCCCAGCTCGCGGCAGAGCGCGGCGGCGGCGGGTTTTTCGCTGAGGAAGGAGTCGGGTCCGCCTTCGACCACGCAGCCGTCGATGGTTTCCGAACTGATGACGCCGCCGAGACGGTCCGCAGCTTCAAAGAGGCGGTATTCGACCGGCTGGCCGGCGCGGCGGGCCTTTTCGAGCGTCCACGCAGCGCTGAGGCCGGCGATGCCTCCGCCGATGATGGCGATTTTGGGCGTGGTGTTCATCTCGACAGGACAGGGGCTCAAGCCCCGATCTTAAAGGATTCTCTGCGGCGCAACGGAACAAAAGCCATACGCCTTAACTCCTACGAATGCGCTACCTCTAACTGAATCAGATCATGCGCCTCGCATCCAGGGGAAGAGGCGATCTTCTGGTTCGCGTCGGGATAATAGCCACGCGGCTGATAGACACAGCAGGGCTCCTCGGCCATGACGTCGCCGGTGACCGCGTAGGCGCGGGCGCGGGATCCGCCGCAGATATTGCGGAATTCGCAGGCGCCGCATTTGCCGTGAAGCTGGCCGGTGTCGCGGAGCTTCACGAAGATGGGCGACTCCTGGTAGATGTGCGCGAGGGTGTCGTGGTGCAGGTCGCCGCCTTCGATGGGAAGGAACCCCGAGGGAAAAACTTTGCCGATGTGGGAGATGAAGACGAAGCCGCGTCCATCGTTGACGCGCTTGGTGGCCCAGCCGACGGCTTTCGCTTCCGAACCCTGGCCGGGATGGCCGGAGGTGACGGTCCAGCCGGGGTGACGCGTCGGGTGCGCGGTGGGACGAGCGCCCGCGTCGTCGTGAACGCCGGTCGTGGCGAGGCCTTCCTTCATCCGCTGCTGAATCAGGTAACGGCGGTAGTGCATGGCTTCGGTGGTTTTGATGGCGAAGGGGACGCGCTTGGTGAGGTCCCACATCTTCGCGAAGACGTCTTCGAATTCCTGGCCGGTGAGCAGATCGGCGACCTGGCCGCGGCCGACGGGGACGAGGAAGAAGAAGCTCCACATCACGATTTGCTTCAGCGTGAGCAGGGTGGCGAGACGGTCGAGATCGGCGATGTTCAGGCGGCTGACGACGGTGTGGACCTGGATGGGAAGGCCCGCTTCGTTGGCCCACTGGATGGCCTGCACCGTGCGCTCCCAGGTGCCGGGGATGCCGCGAATGGAGTCGTGAATTTCAGGCACGGAGCCATCGAGAGAAACGGCGAGGCGCGAGAGGCCGGAAGCTTTCATGCGGAAGATGGCGTCGCGGGTGAGCAGTGGCGTGGCGCTGGGGGTGAGCGCGGCGTGGACTCCTTTGCCGGCGGCGTGTTCGATGAGTTCGAAGATGTCAGGGCGCTTGAGCGGGTCGCCGCCGGTGAAGACAAAGAGCGGGACTTCGAGGTCGGCGATCTGGTCGATGAGGTGGGTGGCCTCAGCGGTGGTGAGCTGACTGGGGTGCGACAGCGGTTGCGCGGAGGCACGGCAGTGCTTGCATGCGAGGTCACACGCCTGCGTCGTCTCCCAGATGGCGAGAAAGGGCGCGCGGTTGTAGTCGAGCTTGGTCATGGCCTGGCGGATATCCATGCGGATAGGTTGGCAGGAGGTGGGCCGGACGGGATGTGACGAGAGTCACAAAAGGCAGGGGGCAAGGTGCAGGGCACAGCGTACAGCGCTCAGGGTACTGGGCTCAGCGCTCCGTTATGCGTGATCCGTGGAGGCAGGAGAGTGGGGCGTTTGTGATACGGAATCGCAGTAAAATCTTCAGCACTGTTTTCGTCGAAAGGGGCGTTGCATGGTGCGCTTGAAGGATTCGCCGTTCGTGCCCGGGAAGCGCAAAGCCGCTCCCTTCCCGTTTGTCCTGGAGGCTCTGGCGCCGCTGGAACCGGCTACGCGGATGATGTTCGGATGCTGGGCGGTCTATGTCGGGGAGAGAATCGTGCTGATGCTGCGCGACCGGCGCACCGGAACCGGGGATAACGGTGTGTGGATGGCCACCGCGATCGAACACCACGCCAGCCTGCGGCGGGAGTTTCCGTCGATGCGATCCGTGCAGCTGTTTGTCGGGCGTTTTGGAAAGAAGGAAACAGACTGGCAGGTGCTGCCGGCCGGCGCGGAGGATTTCGAGCAGGCGGCGCTCCGTGCCTGCGAGCTGATCATGGCAAAAGATCCGCGCATTGGGAAGGTACCAAAAGGCAAGGACAGGGAAGCGCAGCAGAAAAGGCGCGTATCCCGCTGAACCTGCGGAGGTAACGGTGGGGTGACGGAGGAGGGAGTGACAGGGGTATTCACGGTATAATAAAAGTCGTGAGTACTGTCACTACGGAGACACCTGTCGCACCCCAGCGCACGGCGTCCAAAGCTGAGGAAAAGCGCGTTTTGTTGCTGAAACCCCGCGGGTTTTGCGCGGGCGTGGTGCGGGCAATCGATATTGTCCGGATTGCGCTGGAGACCTTTGGCGCTCCCATTTATGTCCGCAAGGAAATCGTCCACAACCGCTTTGTCGTGAACGAGCTGGCGGAAAAGGGCGCGATTTTCGTCGACGACATCCACCAGGTTCCGGAAGGCGCGCGGGTGATCTACTCGGCGCACGGTGTTTCGCCGGCGGTGCGGGATCAGTCGAAGGAACGCAAGCTGAAGGTGATTGACGCGACCTGCCCACTGGTCACCAAGGTCCACGTGGAAGCGGTGAAGTTCGCGCGGCAGGGCTATTCGCTGGTGCTGATCGGGCACCGCGATCACGATGAGATCGAAGGCACACTGGGCGAAGCGCCCGACGTCACGCAGGTGGTGTCGAGTGTGGCGGAGGTGCAGACGCTGGAGGTTCCGGATCCGGAGCACGTGGCGTATCTGACGCAGACGACGCTGTCGCTCGATGAGTCGCGGGACATTATTCAGGCCCTCAAGATCAAGTTTCCCAGGATCGTCGGGCCGCACTCGCAGGACATTTGCTATGCGACGGAGAACCGGCAGGTGGCGGTGAAAAACGTCGCACACAGCGCGGATCTGGTGCTGGTGGTGGGTTCGAACAACAGCTCGAACTCGAACCGGCTGGTCGAGGTTTCGCGCAATCTGGGAACGCAGGGCTACCTGATCGACAGCGCGGAAGCGATTGATCGGGAGTGGCTCCAGGGCGTTCGCAACGTTGCGGTGACGGCAGGTGCGTCGGCCCCGGAAATTCTGGTGGAAGGCGTTATCGATTACCTGAAGAAGAACGGCTTCGGGACGGTCGAGGAAGTTGAGGTCATGCCGGAAAACGTCCGGTTTGGGCTTCCTCCGGAGATCGTGCAGGCGATTCAGTCGGCACCCGCAACAACTCCTGCGGGGGTCTAGCAAAAAAGGTGCGCATCGCGCACCGCGAACGGATCATCTGGAACCCATGAGCGCAGCCTTTCAAAACGCGCGACCTCGGCAGTCCGGCCCCAGTACGGCCGACGAGCCTGGCAGTACCCCGGCACCTCAGGTGAAGTTTGGGCGGATCGATGCCGCTCTGGAAGACGTCGCGCAGGCGATTGCGCGGGCGCGTGACTCGTTGCTCGATCGCCAGCACGCTGAGGGTTACTGGGTCGGGGAGCTCGAAGGCGACTCGATGCTGGAGGCGGACTACATCTTCCTGCATGTGCTGCTCGGCACGGGTGACGCGGGAAAGATGCAGCGGGCGCTGAACGAGATCATGCGCTACCGGAACGACGACGGCAGCTGGTCGCTCTATCCAGGAGGCCCGGGCAACATCAGCCTGAGCGTGAAGTGCTACTTTGCGAACAAGCTGATGGGGGTGTCCGCGGATGAACCGCATATGGCCCAGACGAGGGAATGGGTTCTGGCGCATGGCGGCGTGACCGCGTGCAACACCTTCACGAAGATTTATCTGTGCGCGCTGGGGCAGTACGAGTACAACTCCGTGCCGGCGATTCCGCCGGAGATCGTTCTCTTCCCCAAGTGGTTCTACTTCAATATTTATGAGATTTCTTCGTGGTCGCGGGGCATTCTGGTGCCGCTGTCGATTGCCTACGCGAAGAAACCGTACAAGAAGATTCCGCCGGAACATGGCATCAGCGAGTTGTTTTGTGGCGGCAGGGAACATGCCGATCTGAAGCTGCAGTGGGACCGCGAGCACATCGTCAGCTGGCGCAATTTCTTCATCTTTCTCGACCGGATGGTGCACTGGTTCGAACGGATCCATATCCGGCCGCTGCGTTCGCTGGCGCTGAAAAAAGCACAGAAATGGATGTTGGAACGGCTGGAGATGTCCGATGGGCTGGGCGCGATTTATCCCGCCATCCTGAACTCGATCATTGCGCTGCGGTGCCTGGGGTATTCGCTCGACGACCCGCAGGTCATCCGCGCTATGGACGAGTTTGAGAAACTGGGCATCGACGAGCCACGCGGAACGAAGGATTATCCGGAACCGACCTTCCGCATGCAGCCGTGCATGTCGCCGGTGTGGGACACGGCCCAGGCGGTCTACGCGCTGGGCGAGGCCGGTTTGGATCGCAGGGATCCACGGCTGCTGCAGGCGGCGGACTGGATGCTGTCGAAGGAAGTGCGCCACAAAGGCGACTGGGCGGTGAAAAACCGAGGCGCGGCACCGGGCGGATGGTACTTCGAGTACAACAATGAGTTTTACCCGGATGTCGATGATACGGCGCAGGTTCTTCTGGCGCTGAATAAGGTCGACAATCCGCGGGAGCGATACCACTACGACGTGTGCCAGCGAGCGATCGAGTGGGTCTTCTCGATGCAGTGCCGCAATGGCGGGTGGGGCAGCTTCGACAAAGACAACACGAAGATGATCTTCCAGCACATACCATTCGCCGATCACAACGCGATGCTGGATCCGCCGACGGTGGACATCACGGGACGGATTCTCGAAATGCTGGCGACGTACGGCTATACGCGCAAGGACCGGCGGGTGGAGAAGGCGATCAAGTTCATCTACGCCGAGCAGGAATCCGATGGGAGCTGGTTCGGGCGCTGGGGCGTGAATTATCTGTACGGTACTTTCCTGGTGCTGCGCGGGCTCGAGGCGATGGGCGTGTGGAATCACGAGCCGGAGATTCAGCAGGCGGCGGAGTGGATTCGCATGGTGCAGAACGCCGATGGCGGATGGGGCGAGAGCTGCAACAGCTACGACGATCCGGTGACGCGCGGCGTGGGTGTGAGCACCCCTTCGCAGACGGCGTGGGGGGTTCTGGGGCTGCTCGCGGCAGGCGATACGCGCAGCGACTCGGTCGCGAAGGGCATCAAATGGCTGCTGGCCCGGCAACGGAAGGACGGCGGCTGGGACGAAAGCATGGGTGAAGGGAAGACGCGCCAGGCGATTTATACCGGGACGGGATTTCCCCGGGTGTTTTATCTGGCATATCCGCTGTACCGGGATTATTTTGCGCTGCTGGCGCTGACGAACTACAAGCGAGCCCAGCTGGCCGCTGAGGGTCCTGGCCGGACGGGCGGCCTTTAAAAGTAGTGGAACGAGAAAGCTGAGTTTTGATTTGGTACGCAGAGAGGATTCCTGATGGCGGTACCTGTATCGCAGGCGTGGACGGTAGCGACCTACGTTCTGACGCAGAAGCTGAAGGGCCGGAAGCGGTTTCCGCTGGTGACCATGCTGGAGCCGCTCTTCCGCTGTAATCTGGCGTGCGCCGGATGCGGCAAGATTCAGTATCCGCCGCACATTCTGAAGCAGGAACTGTCGCCGGAGGAGTGCTTCCGCGCGATTGATGAGTCGGGCACGCCAATGGTTTCGATTCCGGGTGGCGAGCCACTGCTGCATCCGCAGATCGACAAAATTGTCGAGGGCCTGGTCGCGCGGAAAAAGTACGTCTATCTGTGCACCAATGCGCTGCTTCTGAAGGAAAAACTGCACCTGTTCAAGCCGAGCAAGTATCTCTCGTTCTCCGTGCACCTGGATGGACAGAAGGAGCACCACGATTTCTCCGTGTGCCGTGAGGGTGGATACGAGATCGCGATGGAAGGGATCAAGGCGGCGGTTGCGGCCGGGTTCCGCGTGACGACCAACACGACGCTGTTCGATGGCGCCGATCCCAACTCGGTGCGCGGGCACTTTGACGATCTGATGGACGTGGGTGTTGAAGCCATGATGGTGGCGCCGGGATACACGTACGAGAAGGCTCCGGACCAGAAGCATTTTCTCGGTCGCGCGCGGTCGCGTCGGCTGTTCCGGGCGATCCTGTCGAACCGCAAGAAGAGCTGGAAGTTCAACGCGAATTATCTGTATCTGGAATTCATCATGGGGAAGCGGGACTTCAAGTGCACGCCGTGGGCGATGCCGACGTTCAGCATCTTCGGCTGGCAGAAGCCATGCTATCTGCTGCAGGACGGCTACGCGGATACGTTCCAGGAGTTGATTGACGGGACGAACTGGGAGAACTACGGGACGGAGAGCGGCAATCCCAAATGCGCGAACTGCATGGTGCACTCGGGATATGAAGGCACCGCGGTGAACTACACCTTTGGCTCGCTGAAGGGATTGTGGGAGACGGCGAAGGCGATGATGAATCGCTACGAGGATAAGGGCGCGCTGGATCTGCTGAGCGAGCCGGTGAAGCCGGTACACAGCTTCAATCCGCTGGTGCAGATTAAGACGGAAGTCCGGGTCGAAGAGGGAACTCGCGCATGAATCACCCACCACGCCAACACCGGGCGCGTCGGGGGCCCCGATGACAGGACGAGCAGCAGCCATGGATCCGAACTCCGTCGAAGTGATGGAGGGACGGCAGCGCGAACAGCTGGAGGGCTGGATTCCTTCGCTGGCGAGCGACGATGAGATTCGCGAGGCGCTGGAGAAGGCGTTCGATTATCGCGGCGATGTGACACTGACCCTGAAAGATGGGCGCGTGATTCACGGGTACGTTTTCGATCGGCGGACCGGCGCGAGCCTGCAGGACTCCGCAGTGCGCGTGATGCCCTCCGATGAAAAGACGAAGCTGACGATTGCTTATTCCGAGATTGCCGCGCTGGCGTTTACCGGACGCGACAATGCCGCCGGCAGAACCTTCGATGCCTGGGTGAAGAAGTATTGGGAGAAGAAGGCCGCGGGCGAGAAGAATATTCAGATCGAGCCGGAGAAGCTGTAGGGCAAGCGCGCAACGAGCAAACGCCGAGCCTGAAGCGCGAGGGGATTCCGGCTAGCTCCGGGCGTAAGGCGACGACCGGATACTCAACGCGATTTCCGTTTGGCGCGGACGAGGGTTCTTTGAGGTCTCGATTCAATCTCGCTCGCCGAGTCCTACCCGCCGTACATGGTTCTTGAAAGCTCGGCGGCGGCATCGAGCCGAGCCTGTGGGGATAACGCCTGCCACTCGCGATATTCGGCGTCCTTCACTTCCTCGAAGCTGGCGAATTTGCGAATGGTCTTGTCCATGACTCGTCCTGCGCTTCTGTCAGTTTTGCGCCTTTCTCAGCGTACCGTTCATCCCCATTTTTTGATCGTCGGCCAGAAGGCGCGGAGATCCTCGTGCAATCCGCGGCAGAGCAATATCGTGAAATGTTCGTCCTGGCGTGACCAGGGATTGTCGACGTCTCCAGCGGCGATAACGCTGCGGAAGTGGGCACGGTCGCCGGTGCCGTCGCTGCCAAGGACGATGACCGTGCTGCCGTCGTAGTTCCGTGGTCCCCAGAGCCAGTAGGAATTGTGCGCGCTGATGGCGCGAGGCAAGCCGTACTTCGGACCGAAGTAGTCGACGGCCGCGGCCTCGCCCCAGTCGTTGGCAAAGATGGCGGTGCGGGCGCGCTCGTCGGGTGGGAGGCTGTTATAGACGGCGGCGGTTTTGCGGACCATGTCCTCCCAGCCGAATTCGTCGGCAAAAAACTGCGGTAGGCGGCCAGTGCGTTGATTCTCGGCTTTGATGACCGGTCCCATGCCGAGCGCGTGCTCGTAGCGGAGGAAGGTTGCGGGG
>Ga0210398_10000269_pt1 | contig 63069 bp, 50 predicted proteins | sample IncBWC4OmetaG_FD_161047 | JGI IMG/M metagenome (GOLD analysis project Ga0210398, IMG submission 161047) | Forest soil microbial communities from Barre Woods Harvard Forest LTER site, Petersham, Massachusetts, United States - Inc-BW-C-4-O | ecosystem: Environmental > Terrestrial > Soil >... | reverse complement strand
TGCTGGCGCATCGTGCTCATAATCGGATGCTCGTGGTTGCTGTTCGCCTCCGGCGCTGAGCCTGCCCGCGCTGAGACCCAACCCTTCGCCCGCCCTGCATCGATAGAACCTCAAATTGATTTCTGGGTTGATATTTTCACCGCATATTCCTATCGCGATTTTGTCCTGATGGATCGCGACGATCCCTACAAGATTTACCAGGTCTATCACCTGGCCGGCGAAGGTTGTCCCAACCGGGACGATATCGATTGGGTCAATACTTACCTCAAGACCAAGTACGCCGACATTCTTAACCGCCTCGCGTCAGGCGCCGAGCCCCAGGGCAGCGATGAACGCCACGTCGCCGAAATGTTCAAGGGCCGAACCCCATACGCATTTCGCCTGGCGGCGGACAATTTGCGGGTACAGGAAGGCCTCAAGGAACGCTTCCGGGAAGGCTTGCTGCGCAGCAAATATTATCGCCCCACGATGGAACGGATTTTCCGGACGGCGGGAGTGCCGGTCGAGTTAGTGACCCTCGCGCAAGTCGAGTCGGGCTTTCAACGCGGGGTCCGCTCGAGCGCGGGAGCAGTCGGCATTTGGCAATTCACCCGCGCGACCGGCAAGCATTACATGACGATTCGCGGCCGTCACGATGACCGGCTCAATCCCGCGCGCGAAACCGAGGCTGCCGCCAAACTGCTGCGCTCGAATTACGAGACTCTCGGCGACTGGCCGCTCGCTATTACCGCCTACAATTACGGCACCGCCGGAACCGCGCGCGCCGCCGAGCAGTCGGGCAGCGACTACACCAAAATGGTGCAGACCTACAACGGACCGCATTTCGGTTTTGCGGTGAAAAACTACTACGCCGAATTCCTCGCTGCGCTTCAGGTCCACAAGTACGAGGACAAATACTTCCCCGGTATCGAGAGCGAGCCGGCGATCGTCCCGCCGCCGCTTCCCGCGCGTTCAGCGCAATTGCTCCAAGTCAGCGCCCCTTCGCCCTCACGGCATCACGCGAAGCCTCATCATTCGAAGAAGCATTCGCGCACCGCGGTAGCGCATCGGTCGACGCAGAGTTCCTGAGCCTCACCTGCCGGCGGCATCGGCCACTTTGGTCGACGGGCTGATGGCGCGATAGCTCGGCCGTTCACGTAATCGAGTCAGATATTTCTCGACCCGCGGAAAATCTTCCAGCGGCATCTTGTCAACTTCGAGCACCATCGCCACCGCCATCAATGGAGTGTCGGCGAGCGAGAATTCTCCTGCCAAGTAGCCGCCCGCGCCGGCCTCGCCCAACAACTTCTCAATATATGGAAGATGACGCGTGCGCAGCGTTTCGCGTCCCTTTTCCATGCCTGCCAGGTCACGTTTCGCGGGCTCGGCCCAGTAGGGCATCCAGATCGGCGGTATGCTGCCTGCCAGCATCGCCTCGTCAGCAAAATTTTCCGCTTCGCGCACGCGCGCCCGTGCGATGACCTCGGAGGGGAGCAGCGCCGGTTTCGGATAGCGCTCTTCGAGGTATTCGGCGATCACGGTCGAATCAAAAAAGGTCCGCCCTTCGTCTTCGAGATACGGCACCTTGCCCAGCGGATGACGCGCGAGCATCTCCGGCGGTTTCTTCCACAGATGCCCCGGCGGAAGATTCTCGATTCGATAGTGGAGGCGCTTCTCCTCCAGCACCACCTTGGTCTTCGAGGCGTGGGTGGAGCGCAAGGTGCCCCACGGATAGTCGCGCTCGGTGGTAAACAGAACGATCATCGGATTCTCCTTGAGCCTGACGAATAGCAGATGAAAGCGCTTCGCGACCATCGCGAACCCGAAAAAACTTCCATTGCCAAATGCGCCGTCCCAGTGGAATCCCATGGTATCCTGAATGTGGATGGCGACGGTCCAACGATTATCGGCCGCACTCGGGGGTCTCGCGCGCAAGCTCGCGGAGACTATCGACGACTCGACCCTGGCGCGGCGGGCGGCGCGCCTGGTGCAAGACCATGCGGCGGACGGCCAACTTGCGCTCGCGACGCTTTCCAGGCTGGCCGAAGAGTCGCCGGCTTCGATGCGCTCGGCGCTCCGCGATCGCGACCAGGCCCGCGACCTGATCTTCTGCCTCGGCGCGTCCGAGGTCGTTGCCGCGGAAATTTCCCAGGCCGGTTCCAACTGGCTCGACATCTTCGATGCTGCGCGCACCGCAACCGCGGCTTCGTTGCTCACCGAAATCCGCTGTCATCTGGATGCGGCCGGCTCCCGTGCCGAGGCCGCTCGCGAACTCTCGCTCTTCAAGCGCCGGATTTTCTTCCGGATCGCAGTCGCGGATCTGACCGGCCGAATCGAGGTGACGGACACGATGCTCCTGATGTCGCGTCTGGCCGACGAATGTATCGGGGCGGCCTGCGGCGCGGCAGTTCGCTTAGTCGGTGAACGCGCATCCGAGGCGGGAAAATTCTGCATCCTTGCGATGGGCAAGCTCGGCGCGAGTGAACTCAATCTGAGCTCCGATATCGATCTCGTCTACATTTACGACCCGCCGACGCCGGGCACCGGAGGCATCGCGGCCGCCCGCGTCGGCGAAATCATCACCGAGCTGCTATCCACCGGGTGTTTTCGGATCGACATGCGGCTACGGCCGGGCGGGCGCAATTCTCCACTCGCGGTTCCCTTCGATGGAGCATTGAGCTTTTACCAGTCCTACGGACAGACCTGGGAGCGCGCGGCGCTGCTGCGCGCGCGGCCGGTCGCGGGATCGCTCGAGCTCGGCCGCCGTTTGCTGGAGGAACTCGACCGCTTCGTTTACCGCAGCTTTCTCGATTTCGACACGCTGCGCCAGTTGCGTTCGATGAAGCATCAAATCGAGGCGGAACTTCGCTCGCCCGACTTGATCGAGCGCAACATCAAACTAGGGCACGGCGGAATTCGCGAACTCGAATTTATCGTGCAGGCGCTTACCCTCATTTATGGCGGACGCGATCGACGCATCCGCACCGAGAAAACCATCGAGGCGCTCCAGCGGCTTACCGAGTTCGGTTACTTACCGGCCGCCCGCGCGCGCAATCTTGCCGAGGCATATCTCTTCCTGCGCAACGTCGAACATAAACTCCAGCTGGTTTCCGGCCTGCAAACGCACACGCTGCCGCGCAGCGATGCGGGCATGCGCCAGCTCGCAGTGCGCCTGCGGATGGGGAAGAGCGACAAGGCGCTCACGCGGCTGCGGATGACGCTGCGCAAACATCGTGATCTGACCGCGAACCAGTTCCGCGAGACTCTCGCGGGCGGCGAAGAGGAAAGTCTCACGCGGGTTTCCGACGTTGCGCGCGCCGCCTGGCGCGCGGTTTCCGATCGCGTGATCGCCGAGCGCGGACTTGCGGCGCTGGGCTTCAGCCATCCGCGCGAGAGTGCCGCCAACCTGGAAGTTCTCGCGCGCGGCAGTCCGCATGCGCCGGCGAGTGCGCGGCGTGGTGAGCTACTGGAAACCCTGGCGCCGATTCTGCTCGACGAGATCAGCCGCCTGCCCGATCCGGATCTGGCGCTGCGAAACCTCGCCGATTTCATCACCGCAGTCGGCGCGCGCACTTCATTTCTTGCGCTACTCGAACAACATCCGTCGACGCGCCGGGTGTTGCTCAATCTGTTCGCCTCCAGCAGCTACCTGTCGACGTTGTTCATTCGTCATCCCGACATGCTCGACACCCTGGTGCGCTCCGATCTCGCCCGCCGCCGCCGTGGGCGTGAAGAGCTGGAGCGGGAGCTGACCGGTTTGGTGAAGGCTTCCGCTGACTTCGAATCGCGGCTCGATGCGATCCGAACCTTTCGTCATCAGGAGTTCCTGCGCATCGCGATCGCCGACGTCGCGGGCGATCTGGAACTGCGCGAGGTCGAGGCCGAGCTGACGCTGCTGGCGGAGACCGTGTTGAGCCAGGCGCTGCGTATCGCGTATTCGGAAATCGTCCCGCAATTCGAAATTCCAAACGCGGTGAAATTGTCCTGCATCGCGATGGGGCGGCTCGGTGCGGGCGAGATGTCCTACAACTCGGACCTCGATTTGATTTTCGTATACGAGAGCGGCGACGCGATGAGTGGGCGCGAGATCGCCGCACGAGTGGCGCAGAAGCTCATCGCGATTCTCGAAGCGCGAACGCGCGAGGGATACGCATACAAACTTGATCTGCGGCTTCGCCCTTCGGGAAATCAGGGTCCGCTGGTGACCTCGCTGGACGGCTTTCGCGAGTATCATCGGCAAAGCTCGGCGGTCTGGGAGCGCCAGGCGCTGGTACGCGCGCGCGTCGTTGCCGGAGATCCGGAGCTGGGCGAGGCGGTCGAAGCCGCGCGCGAGGGGTTCGTCTTCGGGCGCGGACTATCGATCATCGAAATCCGCGAGATCGCACAGATGCGGAAGCGGATGGAGCTGGAGATCGGCGTCGAGGGCAAGACGCGCCTCAATCTGAAGCAGGGGCGCGGCGGTCTGGTCGACGTGGAGTTCGTTGCCCAGATGATGGCGCTGGCGCATGGCCATCAGCATCGCTCGCTGCGAAAGCGCGCGACCCGCGACCTGCTCAATGAATTGGAATGGCAGAAACTCATTCCCAGGGATGAAGCCTCGGCTTTGCGCGACGGCTATGAGTTTATCGCGCGGCTGGAGAATCGGCTCCGCATCGAAAGCGATCAGCCCGCATGGGCGCTGCCGACCGACCCCGATGCGCTGCGGCCGCTGGCGCGGCGGATGGGGTATGAAGGGAGCGCGGGTCCGCGGCAGTTGTTGCACGATCTTCGTGCCCGGCGCGAGGCGATTCGCGCGGCCTTCGACAGTTGCGTCGCGCGAGAGGAAACCCGGCCAGCCTCGGTCATTCAAACTCCAATTTGATCCCGGCGACAAAATTTACCGGCGGCGCGGGGAATCCGAAATTCTCGGAATAGTTGCGATCGAAAATATTCGACACGCGCGTGAAAACTTCCTCGTTGGAGACGAATCGCCACGGCTGATGCGCATCGTAAGTCGCAGTCGCATCGAAACGATGAAACGCGACGTGATTCGCGATGGTTCCTTCGGGGGTGATGTCGTCGCGATCGCCGACGAAGGTGTATGCGAGCGAAAGCACGATCTTGTCGTCGGGCAGCAGCAGCGCGTGGTGCTCGTATTGCGCGAGGCCATACGCGGAATGCTTCGGTACCCGCAATGGCTCGTTAATACCCACGTGCGTTTCGTCGAGCGCGGTGAATCCGCCGCTCAGCGAAAAGCCATAGAACGGCCCGACCGATGGCACCAACTCGACGCCTTGCACATCGACGCGCCCCGCGTTGCCGGCCGCCGATCCAAACGGATTCATCGGGGTAACCGGGACCGGCACGGTGACGATCAGGTCGTGCACCCGGCGCGAGAAATAAGTTCCGGTGAAGGAAAACTTTTCCCCGAGGGTGGTGGTGAAGCCGCCGTCATACTCGCTGGAAATTTCCGGTTGGAGATTGGGATTGCCGAAATCCGGGAAGTACAACTCGTCGAATGCGGGCGCGCGAAAGCCCTCGCTATAGCTGCCGCGAAAGGTGGTGTCGATCTGCTTGACCGGAATTGCCACCGACCATGACGGGCTGACTTCGTTGCCGAATTGGCTGTTGCCGTCGACGCGGAATCCGCCGGTCCCCAGGATGAGCCCGTCAAGGGCGCTGGCCTCCTGCTCGACGTACCCGGCGTATTCCTCTCGGGTCGCGGAAAATGCCGAAATGCTCGGCGGAGGAACGATGTCGACCGAGACGTCGCCGCTACGCAGCCATCGCGATTTGAAATCGAACCCAGTCAGCGTGCGCCAGCCCTTGCACCAGGAATAAACCGCCTCGGCGTTGGCGCCGCGGGTCTCTTCCGGAATCCGATCGATCTCCGAAAGCTCGAAGCCGGTGTTGCCGGGGTAAGGCGGAAAGTTGATGCGGATTTCATTGCGCACGAACGACCCGTAGATGCGCGCCGTCAGTTTCTCGGTAAAGTGACGCTCGATCTCGCCCTTGCACAACATGAACTCGCCGCGTTGATGCGCGGTGGGATTCAGAAAACCGGTGAAATTCGAGAACTCCGAGAGGCTCACATTGGACCGGTAGTAGCGCGCGAAGCCGCGCACCGTGGTCTTATCATCGAGGTGATAGTCGAGCCGCGAGGAGCCGGACAAATTATCGCTACTGTCGTTGATCGGCCGGTAACCCTCAGTGGAAAAATATGACAATCCGCCGGAAAACCCGACCGGTCCCTCCGCGCCGTTCAAGGTCAGTACCTGGTCCTGGGTCGCGCGATTGCCGCCCTCCGACAGCATGCTCGCTTTCGGCGCGCCTTCGCCCTCATCGGAAATCAGATTGACCACGCCGCCGATCGCTTGCGAGCCATAAAGCGATCCCCCTGCGCCGCGAAGAACTTCGACCCGATCGAGATTGTCGGTGGTGAGATTCGAAATGTCGAACAGGCCCGACGCGCCGGTGTTGACCTCGACTCCATCGATCATGATCAAGGTCTGCGACGCGCTGGCGCCGCGGATCATCACGTCAGTTTCGGTTCCCGGGGAGCCGTCCTGCAGCACCACCACGCCGGGAACCTGGCGCAAGACGTTGTCGACCGACTGAATCTGCTGCGGCTGGAATTGACTTTGATCGACGACGGTGACGGTGGTTCCGATCTCCGCCAGCGGCTGCTCGATGCGCGTCGCCGTGACCACCACCGGCGCGAGCTTCTGCGGTTGGTTCTCCGCTGCGGCTGGCGACGCGACGGCAGTTGGTGCGGCCGTCGCGCCTGGCGACGGGTCCGCATGTGCCGCCACCATCGCGAGCATCACCATCGAACAGGACAATATGAAAACTCGAATCGGCCGCATTCACTCCTCCGCGTGAATGTCGCATCCGCGGAAGAAGCACGAGGCCAGGAAAAACCCGCTCCCTCGGATGAAGGATCGGGCTCCGGAAAAGACTTTCCGATGCCCCGCCCTCCCCGCGGAAGGCAGACAATAAGTCATCCGGCCGGTCTCCTGGCTTGGGATTCAACCTGGGGCCCGCCTTCCCGCGCGATGCGGTGGCAGCGATGGGCCTTTGTCCTCCCTCACAGTTGCGGGGCAGCGCCGGCTTTGAACCGGCTTCCCGAGCACCGGATGTGCGGCGAATAGATACGCTCCTCGGCGCGCAAGGTCAACCTGGCGGCAAAATCGTGCTGCGAAATTGCGTGCGCATCATGTACGCTGAGGCGAGATGAAACGGATCTCGCTAATCACCGGCGGCGCGCGCAGCGGCAAAAGTTTGCATGCGATCTCGTTGGCGCGATCCTTCAAGGGCAGCCGCTTCTTCTTCATCGCGACCGGGCAAGCGCTGGATGTCGAAATGGCGACCCGCATCGCCCATCACAAGGCGACCCGCCCCACTCATTTCGTGACTATCGAAGAGGCGCTCGACCCGACCATCGCGCTGGCTGCGCTGGAATCGCGCGCGGACGGTGTGATTCTCGACTGCCTGACGCTGTGGGTCTCGAACCTGATGGGCATCGGTGCGCAGGACGAATCGATTCTCGCCTCTGCCGATCGGCTCGCCGGCGCACTCAGTCGCGCATCGTTTTCTTCGGTCATCGTGACAGATGAGGTCGGCGCGGGTATCGTTCCGGATAATCCGACCGCGCGGCGCTTTCGTGATCTGCTCGGATGGACGAATCAGAAAATCGCCGCGGTCGCGAACGACGTGACCTTGATGGTCGCCGGCTATCCGCTGCGCGCGAAGTAGGGACTCACCGCGACGCGATCACGATCATCGTCACAGCCTCGACGATCTCCCCGCATGCGCCAATCAGATCGCCGGTGATTCCGCCAAGCCAGCGCCGGTAAAATGATCGCATCGCGACGGTAACGATGATCGCTATCGCATAGGTGATGATGATCTTGCACGAGATGAACGGAATCATTGCGACGACCGAAATGATGCTGGCGAACAGCAAATTGCGTTCGCTGCGGCGCCCAAGCATCGATGAGCCGGCGCCTGTGGCTCGCAAATATTCGATCCTGTAGCTTACCGCGACGAGCGCCCAGCGGCCCAGGATCGGCGCCACAATCAGGGCCGCCAGCCGAGGCCGACCGGACAGGCTCGCAAGAGAAATCACCTTCAGTCCGAGGACGAAGAAAAGTGCGATCGCTCCGAAAGGACCGATTCTACTATCGCGAAGAATCTCGAGCGCGCGGGTGCGATCGCCGCCGGCGCCCAATGCATCGGCGGTGTCCGCCAGACCGTCGAGATGGATCGCGCCACTGAGCACCGCCATCGAAAGAACGACGATCGCGGAACGCAGCGGATAACCAAGCAGAAAACCCAGCGCGCGATCCTCGAGCGCGAACGCAATCCCCATCAGCAAACCGACCAGCGGAAACCACGCCATCGACGGGGCGACCTCGGATTCTCCCGCGAATTCGATCGCGACCGGAAGGATAGTGAGAAAGCTTGCTGCGAGGCGGATTTGTAAAAGCGCGCCGCCACCGCGGGTGGATTCTGACGGCGGGTCTCCCGCGGAACTTGTCACCGAATTTTTCCCGAGACTCCGGCGCTCTGAAAAGTCGCCATCTGATGAAACAGATCCAGCGCGGCTTCGATGGTCGACATCGCGAGCGCCGCGCCAGTGCCCTCACCCAGCCGCATCTCGAGATCCAAAATCGGCCGCGCGTGAAGCCATTCGAGCGCCTCCCGATGGCCTCCTTCGGCGGAGCGATGACCGAAAAACAAATGCTCCGTGAGTCCAGGTGAAATTTGGTTCGCCGCGGTTGCGGCCGCAGTCGCGATAAATCCGTCCACGACGACCGCAACGTCCGCCGATGCTGCCCCGAGGCATACTCCAGCCATCGCGGCTATTTCGAATCCGCCAACCGCCGCAAGAGTTTCGAGGCCATTACCAAATTCGCCGCGATGCAGCGCGAGCGCCCGCTCGATAACATCGATCTTGTGCTTCCACCCCGCGTCATCAAGGCCGGTGCCACGCCCAGCCAGGCGCGCGGGCGGAATTCCGCTCGCGGCTGCAATCACGGCGGCTGCCGAGGTGCTGTTTGCGATGCCCATCTCACCAATGCCGATCAGCGTCACGCCTCCAGCCGCGAAATCGTGCGCGACTTCAATACCGATTTCGATTGCGCGCTGTGTTTCGTCGCGCGTCATCGCGGTGTCCTTCAGAAAATTTCGCGTGCCGGGACCGATGCGACGGTAGGTCACGCCAGGAAATGGATTGGCGGTGGTGTCGGTTTCGACGCCAACATCGATAACGCGAAGTTCGTAGCCAGAGCGCCGCGCGAGGATACTGATCGCGGCGCCTCCACCCGCGATGTTGCGCAGCATTTCGAGGGTGACGGCCTTGGGAAACGCGCTGACACCTTCATCGGCGATTCCATGATCGGCCACAAAAACCGCGAGCGCGCCAGGCCCCTTGGTCGCGGAACCGTCACGGCGGATTGCCGCATAACGCCGGACCATCTCTTCCAGTTGCCCGAGGCTGCCGGGAGGCTTAGTCAGCGAGTTCAGATGCGCATCGGCAACTTTGGCAGCGTCACTGTCGACCGGGCGAATCGACGCGAGGGTTTTTTCCAGCAGAGTCATACTTTGACCGGACGCCATCGGAGCATGCGGCTCCGGTAGCGATCAAGAGCACGGCGCAGAGGAGCGCGAACCCCGTCGCGAGTCGTCCCGCGCTATCGTATGCTCATCCGCATTTGCGCAGTCGCTTCGAGGAGAAAATCGCGGAGGTCACATGGGGTGGCGCGACGCCATAGAATCACGAAAGCATCGATGGGCACCGTTCACTGCGGCGTGCGCAGTAGCCCTGGCTGTGTGCGTAGTGCTCATGACATGGTTGTTGCGTCTCGATCAGGCCCACCTTGAGATTCCATTCGGTAGTGGCGGTGACGTGTGGCTCAATAGCGTGCTGATCAAAACACTCGCCGACACTGGCTGGGTCTGGCGCAACCCGTTTTTAGGCGCACCATCCGGGACCCAGTTCTTCGACTATCCTTTCTATGACAACTTGGACCTTGCGATCATGAAGCTGATCGCGGTGTTCACTTCCAACTATGCCACAATATTGAATCTATTTTTTCTCCTGACTTTCCCCCTTACTGTGGTTTCTTCACTGCTGGTACTAAGGAGCTTCAAAATCTCCTATGCATCCGCGATAACGACCAGCCTGCTCTTCGCGTTCATGCCCTATCACTTCCGGCGCGATGAGGCTCATCTGTTTCTATCCTCGTATTTTCTGATCCCGCCGGTGACGATGGTGACCCTGTGGGTCTGGCTGGGAGTTTTATCAGGGCGGGAAGAAGAACCGCGGAAATTCTCGCTAACTCGCAGACAACTAATGTCAGCTGCTATCATTTGCGCGCTGATTGGATCGGCGGTTTCTTACTATACGTTTTTTGGGTGCTATTTGCTTTGCGTAGCGGCTTTGGTATCCGCGATTCGTTTCAAAGCCCCGATCCGATTGGCGTGGGGATTGGGACTGGCAGCGTTCACACTGGCGGCACTAATCCTCAACACGTCACCTGGCTGGATGTATGCCTGGCGCCATGGCAGCAACCCGGAGGTCGCCAAACGATCTCCGCTGGAGTCGGAGATCTACGGCCTAAAACTGACTCATCTGCTTTTTCCGATTGACACACATCGGGTCGACTTCATGCGTAACATCACGCGGGAATACGAGCACACCATCCCGACCTATGAAGGCGCCACTGCCAGTCTTGGAACGGTGGGTGATGTGGGATTTATCTTCCTGCTTGGAGTGGTGTTTTGCTCTCCGCGCAAAAGTCCTGAAGACGAGTTGATTAACGCTCTCGCGCTTTTGACGCTCGCGTCAGTCTTGCTCGGTACGATGGGTGGCTTGGGGGTTATCTTCAACTACCTGATCAACCCGCAGATGCGTGCCTATAATCGAATCAGCATCTATATCGCATTTTTTTCCTTGTTCGGAGTCGCGTGGCTCCTCGATGCGCTGAGAGGAAGGATGGGTGATGGAACCTCGGCTCGCTACCTATGGTACGGGCTTTCAGCCCTGATTCTGGGTCTCGGTATACTCGACCAAACGAGCCCCTCTTATGTGCCGGACTATGCTGGTTTGAAAAGCCGCTATGAACAACAGCAGAAGTTCGTTTCGCAAGTAGAATCCACCGTCCCACCGGGGTCGATGATCTTCGAGCTTCCGAACGAACGCTTTCCCGAAGTCAAAACGATCGGAGCAATGGGGCCATACGATGAGCTTAGGGGCTACTTGCATTCGCGAACTCTCCGATGGAGCAGCGGTGCGATGCGAGGGCGCCCTGAGGCTCGCTGGGCAGAGTACCATGGTCTAGGAGTGGGCGCGGAACAGTCGGCCGAAATAACTCACGGCGCACCGCGAGTCACTCTGCAGCTTCCTTCAGATGCTATCGAAGTTCTCGCGTCCGCGGGCTTTAGCGGCATCTATATTGACCGCCGGGGCTTCTGGGATCGCGGTGCTTCAATCATCGCGCAACTTCGGTCACTACTCAGTGAGAATCCCCTCGAGAGCGAGGATCAACAACTGGCCTTCTTCAACCTCGAGTCATTCACACGAGGCCTACGAACGAAATATACCTCCGAAGAATGGGAAGCTCGGCGGCAGGAGGCGCTCGCGGTGCCGCCGGCGAATTCATGGGTGCGATGAGAGAAGGTTTGCGACGACGGCGAGTGGAGGAAAATGCTAGACGCCGATGGTGAAGATGCGCGGGATCCCTCGAACGCGTTGCTTTCGCGGATCTGCGATTGCAGTGTAAGGAGCGCCGTTCTGATCGCTGCGTTATTGTACGGGATCGCGATCGTCGGCCGCCTCGCCTGTCATCGCGGCGATGCAACGTTTTTCATCACGGCGGGATCTTTATACTACAACCCATCGCTGGCGCCGGCAAAACTGTCAGTTCGCACTCGCCATGGATACGACGGGCAGTTCTACTATCGCCTCGCCCTCGATCCGTTTACTCGCAAGGCTGTTGACTACGGGATAGCTATCGACAATCCGCCATATCGGCAACAGCGAATCCTTTATCCCCTGCTCGCGCACATTTTGGCATTAGGTGGAATTTCCTGGATTCCGTGGACACTGATCGCGGTAAACTACCTGGCCGTTTGTGCTTTGGCCTACAATGCTGCGCGGCTGGCGAGATGCTTTTCCATGCCCGCAATATTCGGGCTGGCGATACCATTCTTTCCGGGTGTGTTGATGGGACTGGATCGCGATCTCGCCGATCCGCTCGAAATTTCGCTGATGGTATTCGCGCTTTACCTTGTGCATTCGCGGCGCATACCCCTCGCCGCAGGTATGTTGGCCTTGGCGGTTCTCGCGCGGGAAACTGCGGTCCTGCTTGCGGGCGCGCTGTTTGTTATTTCGGGGGTGCGCGCCTTGAGAAAGCACGCAAGCTGGATTGAGAGCGGCCTAATGATGATCCCGCTGGTCACCTATGCGGGTTGGCAACTAAGGATGGTCTCCACATGGGGAACGATCGGAGTCAGCGCCGGTTGTGGAACTTTGGAGAGTATCCCATTCAGATCGGCGGTCCTGTCACTACTGGGGGCTTTTGCTTCGGTGGCCAGGGTTGACTCACTGCTCACGACGGCGAGCGGGTTGGTACTCTTAGTGGAGCTTTTGTACATAGCCACTATGGTCTCGGTTGCGGCAGCGGTTTCATTCCGATCCGCCGCTAGTCCGGGAGTCAAGCTCGCATGGGCCTTATATCTTGTCCTGGCGGCTCTTCTTTCGACTTTAGTTTGGGTCGAGGACTGGGGCTTCATGCGAGGATGCGCGGAGCTGATGGCGCTGGGATTCATCATGGTGATTGGCGCGCGAGAGGAACGGCCGGCATTGATGGTACTGGCGCCGACCCTCGCTATATGGATGAAAGTTGCGATCCAGAGCTTAATCGCTCAGTAGTACACCCGCTGCCAACCGGCGATCGGTGCGACTACATCATGCGCGGAATCCGCACTCCGGCAATCGGCCCGATAATGCCGAAGATTTGCAAAAGCCAAATGACTACCACTACCAGCACTACTAAATTAAGCAGGCTCTTAATCGCGCCCATCATCGGTATGTAAGTATTGATCAGCCACATCAGCACGCCGATCACGATTAAGACCACGGCTATCTGAACGAGCGTCATTGGGATGCTCCTTGAGGGTGACCTCACATCGGAGGCTCACCCTGTTCGAGACGATGACGGGGCGGTTCTATTCATGACGTCGAGACCGGCAGTGGTGGGCGAACAAAAAACGAATCATCAATGAATTCAGACACCTAGTGGGTTTGTTTTTGCGCTTTTTGATGATCCTTGACTATTCTCCAAACGACGATGGCATCCGCAAGGGATGCCATCACCTAATTATAACAGATCTCCAGCTGGCGGGCACGCAATGCTAACTACACGCGGCTGGGCTGGGTTGCGGTCGGCTTGGCGGAGCGTCCTGAACTCCACAGCGCGCGCCGGACCCGCGTTCGATCCGTGATGCGGTTGCGAATCGCGCGCCGCCCTTCGCTGAGGGTGGCGCATACCAGCGTGCATCCCGCGGCCCGCAACTGCTCGGAATTTTCCACCGCGGCGAGACCGCCGGCAAAAATCGCGAGTTGTTCCGAATCTGCCCGAAGTGCGCCTACCAGTTCGAGCGCCGACGGCAGCGCGTCGGGCACGGTGACCGATAAACATACCAGGTCGGGGGCAAAGCCGCGGATGAAATCGCGCAGTTCCGCGTTGGTTTTGTTCTCGCTGACCAGGGTGGCCGCGACTTCATCCTGACGGATCAACTGCACAAGGATCAGCAGCGCGAGGCTGTGGACCTCGCCCGGCACGCAGATGCCCAGCACTCGCAGCCGCGGCGGCCGCTGAATCTTGTTGAAGCGGTTGCCGATCTCCACGATCAACTCGCGCGAGGTACTCATGATGCGCAACAGATTCTCGAGGCTGATGTTGTCGTGATCGAATTCCTCGGCGGCGGTCATTACCGTAGGCACGATCACGTCGTTAATGGTTTCGTCGAAACCATGCTCTCCGTAGTATTGGAAGACCATCGCGCGGGCCCCTTCGCGATCGAGCTCCAGCATCTTGCGGTAAAAATCGTGATGATCCTCCAGCGCGCGCTCCGAGCCGAGCAGGATTGAAAGAAAGCTCAGCGCGGGAATGAAGTCTCCGATCACCTTGATGCACGCGGTTAGCGGCGTCGCCAGTAACAGTCCCAGCGGGCCCCATATCCACGACCAGTACATGGCAGACACCAGCAGTGCGACCGGCGAGATTCCGATCCCGCGGCCCACCATGAATGGTTCGACCAGTTGCGCGGCGACCTGGTCGATCGCAATGAAGGCCGCCAGCACCTCGATCGCCTTGTCCCAGCCGGGGAAGACCGCGAATGCCACCGCGGTCGGCAGCAGTGCCGCCATCAATGCGCCGACGTAGGGAACGTAGCGGAACAGAAAGCCCAGCAGGCCCCATAGTTCGGGCGTCGGCAGGCCGATCATCCAGCATATGAGGCCGGTAGAGAGGCCGAAGGCGAAATTGGTCAACGAAAAAAGAATCAGGTATCGGCTTACGGTTTGACCGGCGGTCTCGATCGCCTGGGAGGCGACCGAGATGCGCGCTCGTGCGGCAAGCCTGACGATGCGATCGCGCAAATCGTTGCGGCTGTAGAGGAGAAAGAACAGCAATACCACGATCAACAGGAAATCGACGAGCCCGGACAGAATCGGCACGAAAGGTTTCAGATTGTCGCCCAGGCTGGTTTGGGGAACTGCCTGTACCGGACGCGGCTTGGGCGGCTGTTTGGGTTCGGCGCGCTGGACCTGCTTCTGCACATCCTCAATCGCTTGCTGGATGCGGTGCAACCCCGCCGGAGTATCTTTCTGGATTGCGGTCAGCTTGGCCGCGATGTTGGGCGAATAGTCGGTAAGCTCATACGCGACCGAAGTCAGCTCGGTGGTGAGGAAGTAACCGATCACTCCAACGATGGCGACCGCACCCAATACGACTAGCGCGGTACCGGCCAGCCGACCGATAATTTTTTCGACCCGCCGTGCAAGCGGGCTGAAGATGACCGACAGCATCGTAGCCATTGCCAGCGGCAGTAGAATATCCCGCGCGAAGTAAAGAACCGCGGTGCCGACAATCACCGCAAACAACGGGATCCCCACTCGCAGTAACGATTGCAATTCGTTCTGACCGCCGTCTTCGGGGCCGGGAGGGCTGCCGGCGGCGTCGATGGTGGGTTTGTTTTCGCGTTCGGTGTTCATCACATAGGCGGCGCGCTTGCGCGAGGCAACATACCCCGCCCATTACTACCCGACCGAAGAGACGGAATCTAATTGATATTATTCAGTATTTTTGCTTCGCGGCGATCGCTGCATGCGGGATGAGGAGATGGGCGGCTGACATTTGGTTGGCCGGCCGCCCATCGTTGCTCGGATTAGAAGCCCGACAGAAGCCAGGGCTGAGCCGCAATTATGCTCTGCACCTGGTTGAGGTAGAGGTCGTTGGTGCCATCCCACCATCCGCCGCTATACCATTGATCGACGCATCCCCAGAGCATGTTGTTCTCGTCGCCGTTGGGATAGTTCGGACTGAGTTCACCCAGGTAAGCGATCTTCCCTTCGAAACACGCACGTTGATAGGCGAGCTTGTAGTCCACATCCAAGGCAGTGCTGGTATGGGAGTATGGAAAGGTGCCGGTGTAGTCGGTCGATTTGACCTGCATGATTCCGTAGCTCAACGCGCACTCACCACCGTCGTAAACTGCACCGGCCGGACAGAGGCTCAGATCGTAGGTCAGGTCGCCAGCCCCGGACTGGTACCATCCTGACTCGTTGTCCGCGATGGCGCGTACGAGGTTTTCGTCGAAGCCCCATTTGCATGCGCCCCATTGCAGGATCTCGTCGGTGGTGCCGGTGAAGTTGCCATCGACAAGATTATAGGTGCCGGCCGGTACTCCGCCGTTGTTTGCGGTGCTACGCATCAGTGCAAGATCGGCGCTCGACGGCACGGTGTTGTTCGCGGTGTAGTTCCCCGGACGCGGTTCGAAGTTGGGATTGCGCGGGACTGCGGCCGCGCAAGCCGCTCCGCTCGGCAAGGTAGAACCCGGCGGCAAGGTCGAGAAGTAAGTCGTGGGCGTCACGCTCGCATTCTGCACGTTTATTACCGATGAGGCCGAGCCCATCGAAGAACCCGCACTATTGAAGGCGGTAATGCTAAGCGTATGGTTGCCGTTGGCGACGGTCCCGGAGTTCCAGCTGTAGCTAAGCGGCGGACTGGAATTGAGGTAGTTGCCATCGACGTAGAAATTGATCCAGCTCACTCCGGAGGCTGCCGCGGCCACGATATCCACCGTCCCTGAAACCGTGCTCCCGCCGGCCGGGGCACTTATCGAAACCGAATTGCTGGGGGCGGCGGGCGTAGCGCCGTTGTTCACCGTCACCGTCAATTGCGAGGATCCGAGATTGTTCCCATTGCTGCCGAACGCGGTTGCCGATACCTGATATTGACCATTGGGCATCGCGGTAGTCTGCCAGTTGAAAGAATTCGGTGGCGTCGAACTCTCATAGACTCCATTGATGTATATATTCGCCCATGAGGTCGAGGGACCGATAGTTAGACCGATAGTCACAGGGCCTGAAACAGTCGCCCCGTTAGCAGGCGACGTCAGCGAGACCGCGCCGCTATTGGCCACCGTCACCGTCGATGAGGCCGAACCGAGGCTGCTGCCATTTTGCCCAAACGCGGTAGCCGAGACAGTATGGGAACCGTTCGCTACCCCGGTGGTCTGCCAGTAGAAAACATTGGGCGGCGTGGAGTTCTGATAAATGCCGTCAACGTACACATCGGACCACGAGGTGCCCGAACCGGGACTCAACGTCACGGTAACCATGCCGGAGACGGTGGCGCCGTTGCTCGGCGACATAATGGCGATCGCAGCGGCGCCTGCATGCGGTTCGAGTAGCCAGCAGATCAATCCCGCCATCATCAGGACGGCGATCCCCTTTTCCCCCCGGAATTTGTGAAACATCCAATCCTCTCCTGGAAACTGATGCGTTTAGAATGTTGCCAACTTCGAGTGTAGGAGGGCCCCACGAACCGCGCCGAGCGTGCGCGCAGTCGTCCATCCCTCGCACCATGGTTGGCGGAAGCGTAAAGATTTACGCGAAACCGAATTGACGCTTCAGTGAATTTGAGGCGGACTGATTCCAAAACTGTGGCGAAAAAGCACTTCGCCAATCAGGCATGCGATCGCGGAACGGGAAAATCGCAGTACCGTTCGCGAGCGCTCGCGGAAAATCTTGTGCGACATCATTACTATTTTAAATCGCGTCCCACCGGCTCGCGCATCACAAACCTGCGCGCGCGAGCTCGCGGTCATCAAACGGCTTCCGAGAGATGAAGGACGGGAGGTACAGGCTGCCGGAGCCGAAACGGCTCAAATCTCTTTATGCGCTAAATCCCCAGACCGCGGGCAACCTAACACACGAATTCCCTCGACGGAAGTAACTATTGAAGAAGGCTTTCGTGAGTGCAGCTATAGCGTCCCTCCCGAGCGTCATGAGCAGGCAGGTAAGATCGTCGCACGCGAACTGAAATAGGCGCGCGGGTACTCGGCGGCGCTTTCTCTCCAGCGTAACACGCGCAAAATTTATCGATTTCCGAACGCGCTTTCGATCTTCTTGTCGGTTTGGTACTGGCTCAACGCGTAAACCGCCCAGATGGTAGCGGGGATCCATCCGATAAGGGTGAGCTGGAGAACGAGACAGATGATTCCGGTAATCGTGCGGCCAATCGTGAAGAAGGTCAGCCATGGGAGCAAGAACGCGATCACAAGACGCATTTTATCCTCGTAGTGGAATCGTACGAAGACCGCCAAACTTCGAAGTGATTGGTGGAGCTGAGCGGGGTCGAACCGCCGACCTCTTGAATGCCATTCAAGCGCTCTCCCAATTGAGCTACAGCCCCACCGGCCGGAACAAACGGCACGCGAACGCTACTCGATAAGACCTTCCACCTAATCCGAACAAGCCCTCCGAGTCAATCCAACCCTTCGCTCGAAGAGCGCTAGCCGATCCCGTACAGTGCGGCGACGTTTTCGGCGACCATCTTGCGACACTCATCGGCGGGAACCCCGGCGAAATCGCGCGCGATGACTTCGCGAGAGTTCGGCCAGGTCGAATCCGAATGCGGGAAGTCCGACGCCCACATCAGGTTTCCGACCCCCGCGAGATCGCGCAGCAGGACTCCCACTCGGTCATCTTGAAACGTGGCGCTCACCTGGCGATGAAAATAGAAGCTCGGCGGATTCGAAATTGCCCTCGTCTCAAGGTAGCGATACTTCGCGTAGGAATGATCCATTCGCTGGAGGAAATGCGGAATCCATCCAATGTCATTCTCGACCGACACCAGCCGGAGCTTGGGGTAGCGCTCCAGCACGCCGCTGAAGATTAACTCAGCGATACTTTTCTCTACTGAATGGTGCAGTGCCGGGTAGCCCTTCATGACGCTGGAGAGGTCGCCCTCGCCACCGCGAGCCTCGGTCAGAATGTGCAAACTGATCGGCGTCGAGTGATCCTGCGCCGCGGCCCAGAACTTGTCGTATTCTGCCGAGCGATACGGATGCTCGCGCGGCGCGGCGCCCCATATCATTGCGCCCCGAAGGCCTTTCTTCGCTGTACGCTGAAGCTCTTCGACGGCGTCGTCGAGGTTATCGAGCGCCACCATCGCGACGCCGGCGAGACGTTGCGGGCTGCTTGCGCAATAATCGGCGAGCCAATCGTTGTAGGCACGGAAACTCGCGGCACGGAGCGCGCCATCCTCGAGCTGGAACAGGCGCATGCCGAGGCTTGGGTACAGCACTTCGGCGAGGACCCCATCGCGCTCCTGATCCTTAAGTCGCAGCGCGGGATCCCACGCGCTCGGACGAACGCCCGGATAGCCGCCGGCCATCTTTTCAGCGAACTCTTTCGGATCGACGCCCGCGACGGCGAAGCCGGCCACCGCAAACGGGCGCAGCCCCTCGGCGGCGAAAAAATCGCCCTCGCGCCCGCCGAAATTCTTGATCACGCGGGGGGCCCGATCGAGGAAACGCTGGTCGATGCGCGCGGTCCAGACATCGGCGGGCTCGACGACATGGGAATCGGCGGAAAGAATTCTTTCAGCTTCCATGGGCGTGGCACTCCCCAGCCAGAAACGGTGCGAAGTTCTCCTCGCCGTTTAACGCCGCGGATACGAAACCGTCAAGTGCTTGCTACGACGCGCGAGTCAGCAGTTCCCGGGCGGCGCGGCGGAACTTGTCGGAGATTTCGGCGCCCCCCAGCATCCGCGCGATTTCGTCGGCGCGCTCAGCCTGCTCGAGTTGGCGGACGATGCTGCGAGTCGCACCGCGGCGCTCCTCTTTCTCGACATGAAAATGGCGATCGGCGAACGCCGCGATCTGCGGCAAATGCGTGACGCACAAAATCTGGTGATACTTCGCCAGCTCCTTCAGCTTGCGGCCGACCACTTGCGCAATCTCGCCGCCGATACCCGCGTCGACCTCGTCGAAGATCATCGTCGCGACCCCGCGGCGCTGGGCTTCCAGACGCTTGAGCGCGAGCATCACCCGTGAAAGCTCTCCTCCCGACGCGATCCTCGCCAGCGGCATCGGCGGCTGCCCGAGATTCGGCGAGAGGTAGAACTCGACCACATCGATGCCGGTCGGCCCCATCGCAATGCCGTCGCGCGCCATCGCGCCCTCGCCGGAGGCGACGCGAGCGAAATTCGCTTCGAAAACCGGCGCGCGCATGCCGAGGGTTTTTAGTTCCGCTTCCATTTTGCGCTCGAGTTCGATGGCGCCGCGTTTGCGCTCCGCGCTGAGCTTTTTCGCGGCCGCGAGGAGGTCGTCGAGCGCGCGATCGAGCTGCACTTCGGCCTGATGCTTCGAGACTGCGACGTTTTCCAGCTCGGCAATTTCCGCGCGCGATTTCTCCAACGTCGCGATCGCTTCATCGAGCGAGCCGCCATATTTGCGCTTGAGGCGTAGGAGTTCTTGCAGGCGTGCGTCGATCTCCTCGAGGCGCGCCGGGTCAGCCTCGATGCGATCCGTGTAGGTCCGCAGCGAATGCGCCGTCTCCTCGAGGTTGGCGCGCGAAGTGCGCAACGTTTCCAGGGTCTGCGCCAACGCAGGATCGATTTCGGCGGCTTCGACCAGACGCGCCTCCGCCTTCGCGATGATATCGAGTGCCGCCCCTTCGGCGCCGTAGAGCATTTCTTCCGATTCATGCGCGGCGGCGGAAAGTTTTGCGGCATTGGCGAGCACGAGGCGCTCTTTATGCAGGTTCCCATCCTCACCTGCAATAAGTTCGGCTTTTTCCAATTCGGTGACGCGGAAGCGCGCGAGGTCCAGGAGGTCGGCGCGTTCGCGTTCGCGCCGGGTCAAATCTTCGAGGTGAGTTTTCCGACTCTGCGCGAGCTGATGGAATTCGCGATATTGCGCGAGCAGGTCGTCCACGCGGGCGAAGCGATCGAGCAAGGTTTCGTGGCTCTCCGGGCGCAGCAGCGATTGCGCTTCGTGCTGGCCGTAGACCTGCACCAATGCAGGACCGACGCGCGACAGAGTCTGCACGGTGGCGAGTTCGCTATCGATGATCACGCGGGAGCGGCCACCTTCCGCGATGATGCGGCGGATCACCAGCTCGCCTCGATCGGGCGGTCGCGACGCGAGGCCTTCGAGCGCGAATTCGCCCTCCAACTCGAAGAGCGCCTCGACCACCGCTTCTTTCGCGTCGGTTCTGATTACGTCCGGTGATGCGCGGCCTCCGAGCAGCAGGCCAAGCGCGCTCAGGATGATGGTTTTTCCGGCGCCGGTTTCGCCCGATAAAATATTGAGGCCGGGGCAGAACTCGAGGGCCGCTTCCTCGATGATCGCGAAGTTGCGGATTCTCAGTTCGGCCAGCATCGCAGTTCAACCCCAGCGCAACTTGTCGCGCCAAATCTCGAAGTAGGGATGGGCGGAGCGAATCAGGACGACGACGTAACGGCCGCGGCGGATCCGTACGCAATCTTCGGTGCCCAGTTGCGCCGGCTCCTGGCCGTCGATGATTAAGGTGGAATCGTGATCAGAACTTTTTACGCGCACTTCGATCTCAAATGAATCGGGTAGCACCACCGGCCGATTACTCAAAGTATGCGGACAAATCGGCGCGAGAACCAGCACCCCCAGACTCGGGTAAACAATCGGCCCGCCGGCGCTAAGCGCGTATGCGGTCGATCCGGTCGGGGTCGAGATGATCAAACCGTCGGCGCGATATTCGCAAAAGCGCTCACCCTCGGCGGTAACCTCGAGCTGCAACAAGCCGGCGGTCGGACCCCGGTTAAAGACCACATCATTAACCGCAAGAAACCGTTGCACGATTTGGCGGTCGCGTCCGGAGCCGCGGCATACTTCCGCTTCCAGCGTAATCCGGCGATCAGTCTCGAAATCGCCCTCAAGCACCCGCTCGAGTGCCTGTCTCGCCTCACCGGTGCTCGCCTCGGTTAGAAATCCGAGCCCGCCGAGATTGATGCCGAGGATGGGAGTCTCGCGCTTGCCCACTTTACGGGCAATTCCCAGCAGCGTCCCGTCGCCGCCCAGCACCACGATAAGGTCCGCGCGGCGAACCAGTTCCTCGCGCGTGACCGATTCTGCACCGATGATGGTTGCCGCCGCCGGCTCAGCGAGAACCTTCTTGCGCCGCTCGCGAAGCCATCCGGTCAAAGTCATGCCGATTTCGAGCGCTTCCGCACGGTCGCGTTTGATAACGATTCCAACGGTTTTTATGGGACGCTTGGGCACCGCGTTCAGCCACTTATCACGACGCGGCGCGAAGCGCGACCGACTGGCTAGCGGGTCCGCTGTTCCACCGTGGGATGCCTTTTTCCATATATGATCGCGACTGCGTTGATGTAGTACCCGGTCATATTCTCGCTGGTTTGGGCACGGCTGTCATTGATGATCAGCGCATCGGCCCCGGTTTCGCAGCCCTTGGCAATCACCAGCGGCAGGACATCTTTTTCCTCGACGTACCGATTGCCGAGGCCTTCGATGATTGCGACCTCACGATACTCCGCGAGCGGTCTGCTCCGCAGCACCGGCATGTTGCAGTCGGGCGGTTTGGCAGCGCGGCCCGACGGCTCGACCTCCGCCATGGTGATTTGCGGGGGTATCGCGATCTTGGTGCAGGCGGCCGCCACAGCCACGATCAGGAGCGCGATCGTGATACGGCAAAATTGAAGCACGCAAAACCAATAGCCGTGGCGGAGATGGTCGGCAAGCTGGAGACGCATGGGGAGGGTTCTCGATTTCGCCGCGACATCGTATAAGATCGCATCGAAGCTGCTTCGCAGAATCTTTCGGAAGTTAGAAAAATGGCAAATAAATTTACCTCGCCGCTCCTCGGCGCGCACGTTTCGATTGCCGGCGGGGTCGCGGAATCGATCGGGCGCGGCACCTCCATCGGATGCGATTGCATTCAGATTTTCACCAAGTCGTCGCGCCAGTGGAAATCCAGGCCCTACACCGAGGAGGAGATTGCGGCCTTCAGGCGCAACCTGCGGGAAAGCAAAATCGGATGCGTGATCGCGCACGATTCCTATCTCGTCAATTTGGGCGCGCCCGATGAAGCGCTGCGAAAAAAGTCAGTCGCCGGATTCATCGATGAGATCCAACGGTGCGAGGCGCTCGGAGTGCCATGGCTGGTCGCTCATCCGGGCTCGCACGTGGGTTCGGGCGAGGACGCCGGCATCGCGACCATCGCGAAATCAATCGACGAAGCGCACCAGGCCTGTCCCGGATTCGCGGTGAAGGTCGCGCTCGAGATCACCGCGGGACAGGGCAGCAACCTCGGTTGTTCGTTTCCCCAGATGGCGCGCATCTTCAATGCGGTAAAAGAAAACGATCGTTTGCGGCTATGTTTCGATACCGAGCACGCCTTTGCCTCGGGCTACGACATTTCCAGCGAGGAAGGCTATCAGCGCACGTTCACTGAGCTCGATGAGCACATCGGCATCAAGCGCATCGTCGCATTTCATCTGAACGATTCGCTCAAGCCGCTCAACTCGCGTGTCGATCGCCACGAACATATCGGTAAGGGGCATCTCGGCACCAAAACTTTCGAGCGCCTGCTGCACGACGCCCGATTCTTCGGCATTCCGATGTGCCTCGAAACCGAACCGGGTCCCGAGATGAAAGACATTGCTGCCGATCTGGTAACCCTCAAAGGTCTGCTCTAGATGCAGAAACGAATTCTCACCGGCGATCGTCCGACCGGCCCGCTCCATCTCGGTCACTACGTCGGCTCGCTCGCCAATCGAGTGCGCTTGCAGGACGAATACGACACCTACGTGCTGATTGCCGATGTGCAGGCGCTGACCGACAACTTCGAGCATCCGGAGAAACTCGAGGCCAACATTTTCGAGGTCGCGCTCGACTATCTCGCAGTCGGCCTCGATCCCGAGAAGGCCAAATTCGTCGTGCAATCGATGGTGCCCGAGTTGCCCGAGCTGACCATCTACCTGATGAACCTGGTTACGGTCGCGACGCTCGAGCGCAATCCCACCGTCAAGGAAGAAATCAAGCAGCGCAATTTTGCCAAGGGCGTGCCGGTAGGATTTTACACCTATCCGATTTCACAAGCGGCGGACATTACGATTTTCAAAGCGGAGCTGGTGCCGGTCGGCGAGGATCAGCTGCCGATGATCGAGCAAGCGCGCGAAATCGTGCGCCGATTCAACCGGCTCTATCGCAAGGTTTTGATCGAGCCCCGGGCGATGCTCGGTCAGATGGCGCGGCTGCCCGGCACCGATGGCGGCGCGAAAATGTCGAAGTCACTTAACAACTGCATCAGCCTCGGCGATCCGACTGAAGTGGTGCGCAAGCGCGTGATGTCGATGTTCACCGACCCGACGCGGATTCATCCAACCGATCCGGGCCACGTCGAGGGCAATCCGGTTTTCACCTACCACGATGTCTTCAATCCGAATAAGGACGAAATCGAGGATTTGAAGGATCGTTATCGTAAGGGCACGGTCGGCGACGTCGAGGTTAAACAGAAGCTCTTCGACGCGCTGGAAAAGTTCCTCGGGCCGATCCGCGAGCGGCGCAACCAATTCGCCTCGCAGCCCAAGCTGGTGCACGAGATCATCATGGAAGGGACGCGCAAAGGCCGCGCCGTCGCGCAAGCCACCATGGCCGAAGTGCGCGATGCGATGAAGCTAGCATACAAGTTCAGCGGCTAGATCCTTCGCGCGCTCATGTTGACCTTTGGGGCGATGCCAAACGGTCACTTGTGCACTTCCACAGTGGCGGGGCCGTGCTTTTCCAGCACCTCGATCGATGCGCCGCGGCGCCCGCGCCGCGCGACGAATGAAATCGACGAGGTGCCAAGCTGCAAATTGTCGAATCTGATCCAGTCGAGCCATTCCGGGATCATGGGCGACCGCATCACGATGCGATGCTCGAATCCTCGCACCTCGATTCCGAGGATCGACTGCAGCAGCAGGAATACACTTGCCGCCGACCACGCCTGCGGATGACATGCGACCGGGTACGGCACCGGGCCAAGGCTGGGTTCGCGTGAAAATCCGCAGAATAGTTCCGGCGGGCTTTGGTTGTTGAGGCCCGCCGCGGCGTTGAACAGGCCGGTCATGATCTTCATTGCACCATCGGTGCGCTCGGCGGTCGCCAGGCCCCATGCGGCCATCGCGTTGTCATGCGGCCACACCGAGCCGTTGTGATAGCTCATCGGATTGTAGCGGCGCTCGCGACTGCTGAGCGTGCGCACGCCCCATCCCGAAAACATGTCCTCGGCGAGGAGGCGCTCGGCGAGTGTGGCCGCGCGGTCGCCATCAAGGAGCCCTGCGGCGAGGCAGTGCGCGCCGTTACTGGCCATCACGGCGCACGGACGTTTATCGCCGTCGAGCGCAAGCGCCAGCATCCCCTTCTTCTGAAGCCAGAAGTCACGCTCGAAGTTTAGTTTGAGCGCGCGCGCTTCACCGCGCAGATGCTCGCGCAGGTCATGCTTGTTGAGCCGGCCCGCGACTTCGGCGAGCGAACAGTATGCGGCGTAGGCGTAGCCTTGCACCTCGGCCAGTGCGATCGGCGGTTTGGCGAGGGTGCCGTCGGCGTGCGAGATCGCGTCGAGAGAATCCTTCCAGCCCTGGTTGGCGAGGCCCTGCGGCGTTTCCCGCTCATACTCGATATAGCCGTCGCCGTCGCGATCGCCATGGTTTCCGATCCAGTCGAGCGCGCGCTCGACATTCGGCCACAACTGACCGGCCAGTTTCATGTCGCCCGTCGCGCCGACGTAGCGCCCAATCAGCCACAGGAACAGCGGGGTCGAATCAATACTGCCGTAGTAGCGCCCGAAAGGAATCTCTCCAGTGTTCGCCATCTCGCAAGCGCGCATCTCATGAATGATCTTTCCGGGTTGCTCATCGCGCGCTTCGTTATTTTGGGTGCCTTGCAACGATGCGAGAGTACGCAGAACGCCTGCCGCCAGTTCGGGAAAAAACGGCAGCACCGAAAGCGCGGTAATGATGCTGTCGCGGCCGAACAGCGTCGCGAACCATGGAATCCCCGCCATGATGATGTGTCCGCGATCATTCGCCGTGGTGAGCGCGGCGAGATCTCCTAGCGAGCGGTCGATGAGCGAGTTGGTGAGCTGATTGCTGGTGCTGATGCGGGTGAAACCGGACGCCACCTCGCCAACTTCGCGCCGCCTGCGCGCGAGGGCATCTCCGAAACCGCGCGGCACGGCGATTTTGCTGCTGGCGTTTGAATTTTCCTGCCGCGCCTCGATGCTGGTTTCCAGCTCCATCGCGCCGTCGGGCTTGAGCGCAATTATGAACGAAGCGCTGGCTTCGGTAAGGCTGGTTGGCTTGCGGCCGAAGCTGATCAGCGTCGCGCGTTTGATGCTATCGAGGCCAGTGTAATTAAATTCTACCGAGTTCCTTCCGACCTTCGGCGTGTGAGTCTCGCCGCGTTTTTTGCGCGATTGCCCTCGCACTTCGAACATGTCGCGGAAATCGGCGCCCAGCGCGAAAGTCAGCTCGAACTTTACCGTCGCTGACGCGAAATTGTGGATTGCGATTTTCTGAAACAGTCGCGCGCCATTCAGCACCCAGCCGCGCTGGATTTGGATGAGATCGCGGGGCAGCAGCTTCGAATCGTCGGCGCCGTTCAAGTCCGGATTGGTGAGATTGGCGCGCACTTCGGTGTTGTCGTCGCTGACGTAGGAATTGAGGAAATGCGGGACCTCGCCGGCGATCCCGATTTCGAAGCTGCTCAAGTGGCGCGTATCGCGATAAAAAAAACCCAGCGCTTCGACCGGAGCATCGACGATGTCACCGGTGGTCTCGAAGACCGCAAACGATTCGGCATGCGCGAGTACGCGGGTGGTGCGCCGCGACGCCATGGCCGAGGCGAGTATGTAGAAATCACCGCTGATCCTGCGCCGGCTGCTTTTTGCGACTGGCAAACCGTCGCCGTTCGATCCCCCGCCACGCATACGCGTGGGGACGACGATGGTCTGTTGGTCGCGCCTTACAGATTCAGATGCCCTTGGTGCCACGCCGCAAATCCTTGAGAGCGAGCCTGGAGGCTAATCTGAAGATGACCGACATCCGCATACCTGCGCAACGTATCCGCATCCACCACCTCGGTGATTAGGGAGCGTTCCGGGCCGAATGAACGGGCGAGCTGATGTCCCGAATCGCGACATAAACGTCCCCCCGAGTCTTTTCGGCACGCGAGTCGCGCCGCCGGTAGCATTGCGGCAACTGTTTCCGGCGCGACCCCGGCGGACTCGGCTTTGGGGGCGACGATGGCTGGATCGTCGGAGCGCATACGGGGCGAATGCTTTCAGCATTCCGGCGAATCCACAGTCGGTCGGGAGAGCTCGCCGCGGGGCGCGCCGTCGACTTCGCGGTATCGCGGTTGCAACAGGTGGGAGGGGGGAGTGTCCGCGCGCAAGACGGTAGCCGGTGAATCCGCATCGGTTCGAGATCGTCACCTTAAGGGTCATCCGGTGGAACAAAAATTTTCACGCGACGACGCAAAAATATTGATCGACAAAAGATTTGCGCTACATTTGCTTCTCGCACCGTTCGCGCGGGAATTGATTAACGCAGGGCGCGAGCACGCGAAGAAGGAAAAATTCTGCATGAGGGAGCGTTAGGGAAAGAATGGCCGAACAAGCCGCGGTGATCCGCACCGTCTACGATTATCCCGTCGCGGCACATCTGTGCACCGACGGAATCGTACACAACATCAAACTGGTCCGCCGCAATGGCAGCCAGCCGCAAGGCACTTGCACGCAGTGCCAGACCTCGTTTCAGTACGTTAAACCGAAGGCCTCTCCCGTACGTCATTTTGACGACGGCGGCGTGACGCATTTCTAGATTCTCGCGAGTGCGAACCGCTCGCGCTCGCATCAGTTCAGATATATCGAGGTTCGACAGCTACGCTACGGCGGTGGCGCTCCTGCCACCGTAGGCGCCCTCGAGATGGTCGCTTGGCGCTTGCGCACTAAAGTGATCTTCGCGCCCTTGTAGTAGCGTTGAAGTTGCGCACCGACCAGCAGCATGTCCTGCGACGGATCGAACCAGGCGGCGAGCTTCGGAATGAAGGGCTGGACCACGAGGGTCCAAAATCCGAAATTCGCCTTGATGTCGATCTTCTCGAGTTCTCCCGGATATTCGACCCAGGGACGCTGCCCCGATTCCAGCTTCACGTCGACCGCGATCAGCTTGGGCGCCGGCGCGCAGTTGAAGACGTGAAGTTTTATCGTCCGCGTTCGATCGCCCTCGGCAGCCAGTTCCTGGATCGGCAGCAGCACACTGGCGCCGGCGTAGGTATCGGCTGGAATCTCGAATCGTTTCCGGGCGAACTCTAGTTTCCCCTCCTGCGCCTTGCCACACACTCCCAAGCCGGTGCGCATATCAAGTCGCGCCTCTACCGATGGTGATCCGTCCGCATTGAAGAAATCATGGCGAAAGCTGCTCAACTGCGGCCTTTCGCCGGCCGCCGCAATTGTAAGCTTCTCCTCCTCGGTATCGTATTCCCCGTCCAGGTAGCGATTTTCCCCGCGCAGTACGAGGGAGGTGGCCATCTGATCGATCGCGTAGTGCCCGTGCCCGACGAGTTGTCCGCTTTCGGAGCTCACGATCTCGAAGTCGGATGGCGGGAAGTTGAGAACGGCTCTGCCGCAGGCGGGATGGACACGCGACAGCGCGAGAATAAGTGCGCCTGCGCTGAGCGCGACAAAACGAGCGAGCTGACGTGAATCGCGAGGCACCCTGACACGTATTCCTATCACATTATTGCCGTGTGGATTGGCGCGGAAAATGACGCTTGCTCCCAAGCGATCGATTTGGGAGCGTTGGTCGGAGATATTTTCCTGATCGTCATGAAGCAAGACAATCGGCGCCGCGTTCGCCAACCTTCGGCTCCGACGGAGCGGTTAGGGCGGTTTTTCTCGATTTTGAAGATCTCGCTCAGCTATCTGTGGAGGAAGCTTCCGTTGCGGGCATCGGTAAAGATCTCCGCGGGCTATGACGTCGCTCGCGCTCGTGACGCCCGTCTCGAACAACTCGCCGAGTTGACGGCCGGATAGCGAATGCTCGACAACCTCCTCGGCGCCAGCCCCGTCGTTCGGCGCATTCAAAGCTCCGCGGCGCGATTCCTTAATGGCGTCGGGCTAACTGCCAATGGCGCGACGATCGCGGCCGTTATTATCGGTGTGCTCGCGGGTGTAGCCTTTGCGCTGGATTCTATCGGCCTCGGAATCCTGCTGCTCGCCCTGAGTGCCGCCCTCGATGCGCTCGACGGAACCATCGCGCGCGAATTCGGCGGCGCTTCGACTCCGTTCGGCGGCGTGATGGATTTATCCTTCGACCGCGTCGTCGAAGCTGCCGTGATTGTCGGAATCGTGTGGCGCCATCGCGAGTTGGATTTTTATGCGCTGCTGCTGGTCGCGAGCTGGTACGTCAATATCACGGTATTCCTCGCCGTCGGCGCGGCGATGGAGCGCACCGGGCCGAAACTCATCGACTATCCACCCGGCATCCTCGAGCGCACGGAAGCGCTGTTATTCTTTGCCCTTTTGGCACTGGTGGTTTCGACGCACTACCTGGCATGGATCGGCCCCATCCTGTGCCTGGCGATGACCGCGCTGGAGGTCGTGACCGGGGCGCAACGCTTCCTGTTCGGTCGCGCCCACCTACCCTAGATCTCTCTTGTTCGGTCAACTCAGGGACGGGCCAAGGTTTGAGGCGTGTTGCGCACCTCGCAGGCGGCTGAAAGAATTGACCGTTCGCTAAAATGCGCCGCGTCGAAACCATCATCGTCGTCCTTGCCCTCGCCTTTTATGTCTGGTTCCTGAGCCATTTCGGGACCCGCGAGGTGCTGAATTACGTGCGGCTCGCCGGATGGGGCCTCGCCCTGACGATTTCGCTCGAAGCCTTGGCGCGAGTCGCCAACACCGTCGGATGGTGGGTGACGATCGGGCACCATGGCCATGGCGTACGCTTTAGCCAACTTTTTGCGGCGCGCATCGCCGGCGAGGCGATAGACTACGTTACGCCCTCGGCGCAGCTGGGTGGTCAGTTCGTGATGGCGATGATGGTGCGGCGTTATCTGGAGATGGCGGTTGGGCTCGCCACCGTCGTCATCGCTTCGCTGTCCGAAATGATCGGGCAAATCGGCTTCATCATGCTGGCCCTGTTGGCTTCCATCCGGTTGGTGCCGCGCAGCAGCGATTTTTTCTGGGCGATCATCGGCGGCCTGATGCTGGCATTCGCTCTGATCGGGGCCTTCTTTTTCGTGCAGCGCAAGCATCCGTTTTCGTATCTGCTCGCCGCGGCTGCGAAGCTGCCAGGAATCGATGCTGACGAATATCAGGGTGCTGCCGCCGAGGCCGATCAATTCCTGTTGGATTTCTACGCCCATCATCGCGTGCGACTCGTCGTTTCATGTGTATGCTATCTGTTCGCCTGGAGCCTTGGCCCAGTCGAAATATACATCCTGTTGAGGTTGCTTCATCAGCCGGCAAGTTTTGGAATTGCATTGCTGGTCGAGGCAGCGGGACTGCTACTGGAGCGGGCGACCTTTATCATCCCGGCCAAGCTGGTAAGTCAGGAAGGCGGCAAGGCGCTGATACTCGCGCTGCTGGGATATCCTGTCGGGGTTGGTTTTGCGATCGGCTTTCTGCGACGGATCAAGGAAATGGTATGGGTACTTTTCGGACTTTTGAGCCTGTTGATTCATCGGATGACCGTCGGAACCGACACGGGCGCCGGCCGTACGGACAAAATCGCCGCCTTAGTATGAAAATCGGAGGAGGAGTCGCAATGAACAAATATCTCGCCGCGCTGATGGCCGCGCTCGGACTCGTGGCATCGGGATTCACCCCTGCGGCCGCCGGCGTCTTAATGAACGAAACTGAAACTATGGTCAGCGGGCAGCCCAACGGGCAACCTGCGCCGCCGCCGCGCCAGCAGACGATGATGATTCAGGGCAACAAACAGAAAACCGTCGTCGATGGCGGCCGCGTCATTATCACCGATCTCGACAAAGGCACCACTCTCGTCATCAATCCGGCGCAAAAGAACTATTTCGAACGGCCCTTCCCTCCTCCGGGCAGGATGGGCGCGCCGGCCGGTGGAATGCATGCCTCGGAGTTCACCAAGACCGGCAAGACCCAGACAGTAGCTGGCTACAAATGCGAGGATTACAACGGCTCGGGAAAATTCGCGATGGGCGACTTTACCGTGGTTTCCTGCATTTCCACCGGCGCGCCTGGTTCGGCGGAATTTTCGGCATTTCAAAAGAAAATGACGGACAAGCTGAAGGATACCCCCTTTGCGATGCCGGCCAACTTGCCCGATGGCATCCCTTTGGTGCAGAACACCACCACCAAGATGAGCATCACCAATATGCCGAACCTGCCGCCTCAGGCTGCCGAGCAGTTGAAGAAGCAGTTCGCCAACCGGCCCCCGATCGTCACCAAAATCGAGGTAACCAAGGTTGAAGCGAAGAACTTCCCGGCCAGCGAGTTCGAGGTTCCGGCCGATTACACCAAGCGCGAGCCCACGATGGCGCATCCTCCGGGGATGGGGATGGGCGGTGGCATGGGTAGTCGCCCGATGGCGGGTGGCAGTGGAGGTTCCAGCTCTGCCAATCTTGGCGGCGGGGCAACCGCAGGCGACGCTCCGCTGACAGTGGCGCCACCTCCCCCGGCGAACCCGTAACCGCTGCTGTAACGGACAAAAAGAAAGAGCGGGGCCTCGATGGTCCCGCTCTTTTTCTTTGACGAGGATCGATAGTTACATTTGCGCGTTTTGCTGGGCCGGTTTCGCGTCGGCCGGCTTGTTCAGCGCGGCGCACGATTCCCATACCCAGGTCGTGCTGGAAAGTTCGTCTTCGGAGAACAATCGCAGCGCTTCCTTGGTCTGAATGTCTTCCTTGATGAGCGCGGCGAAATCGCAAATCGGCTTGATCGCTTCTTTCGGCTCACCGACGCTTTTGGTGAAGCGCAGCAGCTTCTCGTTATCCGGAATGTTCGGATTGCCGAGATACTCTTTGAACTTCTGACCCTCTTCGGTGGTGCCTGCGCGCTTTTCACCGCCGAGTTCCATCAAGCGCTGCTCGAAGATCCTCGAATGATAGGCTTCGCGCTCGGCGATCATGCGGATGCCCGTCTTGATGCAATCGGTGGTGCAGACCGACGCCCATGCCGCGAACGCCTCGCCACCGTTGGCCTCGCCCGCGCGGACCTTGTCCAGAAAGCTGACTATGGCTGCGCGCTCGTTTTTGTAAGTCTTGCCGAACGCATGAAAGCCGCCGGCGTCACCATTCGAGGCAGGCGCTCCGCCCTCGAGTTTGCCCATTTCCGCTTCGAACACTGACTCGCTGATGATGCCGCCGCGATAGGCTCGCAGCAGTTGTTTGAATTCAAAATCACGGTTCATTGACGCTATTCCTCCGAATCCTGTGGGGTGGTGGCGATTGTCCACAGGATAGGGTCGAGGGAAAATTCTGTCAACGCGAATTTTGGAGCCTCGAAGAGGCTGGCGTGCGGGCTTCAAATTCCGCATTATCGAGGGTTGCGAAGAGCCAGCATCGCGAGGAGTCCTTAGGATGAGCGAGTTCGCGCATAAATTCGTCGATACCAACGGCATCAAAATGCATTTGGTCGAAGCCGGTCAGGGGTTTCCGGTAGTGATGTGCCATGGCTTTCCGGAACTTTGGTACTCTTGGCGTCATCAAATTCGCGCGCTGGCGGACGCTGGCTTTCGCGCGATTGCGCCCGATCAGCGCGGTTACGGCGACACCGCTTGCCCGCAACCCGTCGAAGCGTACACCCAGAAGGAAATAGTTACCGACGTGATCGGCATGCTCGACGCGCTCGGAATCGACAAGTGCGTGATTATTGGCCACGACTGGGGCGGCATGACGGCGTGGAGTGCGCCATTGATGTTTCCTGATCGCATCGAGCGGGTAATCGGCATCAACACTCCCTTCATGGCGCGCGCCCCGATGAAACCGACCGAGCTCATGCGCGCGATGGCGGCTGACGGATTTCACTACATCCTGTACTTTCAGGAGCCGGGCGTAGCCGAGAAAGAACTGGAGCGCGATGTGCGCCGCACGCTCAACGGCTTTTACCAGGGTCCGCCCGCCGTCAGCGCCGCGGAAATCAGGAAGGCGCCGCCCGGAGTGTTCGGAGAGGCAGGCGGCGGCATCCTCGATCGGCTGTCCGATCAGCCCCACGGTAAATTTCTCAGCGCCGACGATTTCGAGGTCTTCGTCAAAGCTTTTGAGAAGACCGGTTTCCGCGGCGGCCTCAACTGGTATCGCAATATCGATCGCAATTGGGAGGACAGCGCGAGTCTTCCGGACAAAATCCATCAGCCTGCGTTAATGATTACGGCGGAGCTCGACGTGGTGCTGCGTCCCGAAATGGCTGAAGGGATGACGACGTGGGTGCCGAATCTGCGCAAGACGGTGCTCATCAAGGGGTCGGGGCATTGGACCCAGCAGGAAAAACCTCACGAGGTAAACGCGGCGATCCTCGAATTCCTCGCGGACATGAAGAAGTAGCTAGATGACTGAGGGTGGCGCGACGCGCGCGCCATCTTTGAGAATCAAGTACTGGCGATCGGGCGCATGGCATAGCGCGCCCTCTGATGTGGGAGCTGCCGGGGCGATCCGCGCGCCATCGGGCGCGTACTGGAGGATGTAAGTTTTGCGTACATCCTTCGTAACATTCGGGCCGGTGCGATGCGGCGTCAACGACGAAAACACTACAATGCTGCCCGCGCGGACCGGAACCGGCATCGCGCTGGGACCGTCATCCTCGCGGCAAAAGTAGCCGGCCTCGCTCGCGCGATGCTTGAGCGTCCCGCGCAAATGCCCGCCCGGCATGATCCATGGACATCCATTGTCGAGTGTGGCGTCGGTCAGCGCTATCCAACAGGTTAGATACGCCTGCGGCTCGATGAAGGTATAGCCGTTGTCCTGATGCCACGGAAAATGTTTCGGATACTCCGGCTTCTTGTAGACCGCCTGATCCCAATAGAGGCGGACGTCGGGACCGATGAGGTCATGACATAAATCCGCGAACACCTGCGATGCGGAGAACTCGCGCAGAAACTGTGAGTGGCGCACCAGATGAATCGTGAAGCTGATGCCGTTGGCTTCGTAGATCATCATGCGCTTGCCAGGCTGGGCGCGCACGAATTCCTCCATCTTGGCCTCGCGCGGATCGATCTCTGCAATCACGCGTGCGACGGTCTCGCGGTCGATCGCATCCTCGAGGACGAAGAATCCATTTTCATTGAACGAGCGCGCCTGCGCCTGGGTGATCCTTCGAAACGGCCCCACGACCGGCTTCCATTCAAATGCTCGGTTGAGCGGATGCAGCGTCGATATGTTGTCGGAACGAACGGACATCGCTACTTGCCGGGAGGCGCGGTCGATTCGGCCACGATCTCGATGAGATCGCGCACCCGCATCGAATCTTCCAGTGAGCGCGACTTGAGCGCGTCCTCCATCATCGTCATGCAGAAGGGGCAGCCGACCGCGAGTGTCTTCGGATTCGCGACGCTTATCTGATCGAAACGCTTCTGGTTGATGCGGGTGCCTTCATGCTCTTCCTTCCACATGCATCCACCGCCCGCGCCACAACAGAAGGTACGGTTCTTCGATTGATCGACATCCTCGACCTCGGTGCCCGGAATCGCGCGCAGCGCGTTACGCGCGCCGTCCCACTGCCGGTTGTGCCGCGCCATGTAGCAGGGATCGTGATAGGTAATGCGCTCGTTGATCGCGTTGCGCGGTTTGAGGCGTCCGGCCTGGATTAGCTCGTCGAGGAATTCCGCCTCGTGCATGACCTGGTAGTTGCCGCCAAAGTCCGGATATTCGTTCTTTAGATTGTGAAAGCAATGGGGGCATTGCGTGATGATGCGCCGCGGCTGGTAGCGATTAAGCGTCTCGACGTTTTGCCCCGCCACCGTCGCATAGAGGTATTCGTTGCCGAGGCGGCGCGCCGGATCGCCGGTACACATTTCCTCTTTGCCCAAAATGGCGAATTTCACGCCTGCCTGTTTCATCAGCCCGGCGAACGAACGGCTCACCTTCTGATTGCGCTCGTCATATGAGCCTGCGCATCCGACCCAGTAGAGAACGTCGATGTCGCTCGGATCTTCCAGCTCGGCCATCTCGGGAATTTCTAACCCATTGGCCCAATCGGCGCGCTTCTCCTGCGCAAGTCCCCACGGATTGCCCTGGTTCTCGATGCCTTTGAACGCGCTGGTTGCTTCCTGCGGGAAGCGCGATTCCATCAGCACGTCGTGGCGGCGCATGTCGACGATGCGCTGGATGTGCTCGATGCCGACCGGGCAACCCTCCTCGCACCATCCGCAGGTCGTGCATCCCCACACGGCATCTTCGGTGGCGACCTCAGTGATCATGTCGGGTCCTTCGTACAACGGCAGCTCGGTCGCGCCGGTCGCCGCCAAAGCCTGCCGCTGCAGCAGGAACGGAGCCTTGCTTATAAGATGCTCGCGCTGCTCGACGACGAGAAATTTGGGATTGAGGGTTTTGCCGGTGTTGACGGTCGGGCAGTTAATCGTGCATCGGCCGCATTCGAGGCACGACGCCATGTCGAGCAGCGTCTTCCATCCGTATTGCTCGACCTGCGAGACCCCGAAGGTCTCGGCGTTTTCAAAATCCTTGATTGGCGCGAGCCGTCCGCGCGGATGCAGGTTGCGGAAGAAAAGATTCAGCGGCGCGAAAAACAAATGCCGCAGCTTGGTGAACGGAAAGCAGAACAGCAGGCCAAACACCAGGATGACGTGGACGATCCACAATCCGCGATGGTACATCACGCCCGCGCCCATCGCGCCTTCGATTTTCGCGATTTGGCGGCCGAGATAGGCCCATTCGGTGAAGTCCGGATGCTGCGCGTTGATGCGCGCGCCTTCCAGCATCAAACCCGTGATGGCGACCAGCACCATCATCAGCATCGGGATCTCGTAGCCGAGGCGATTCTCGAAATTGTCGATGACTTTTTCAGCCGGCGGCGGGCTCAGCAGTGTGGGACGCCGAAATGCGCGGCGCGCGCCTTCCGCGAGAACACCGAGAATCAGCAGCAGGAAGAAGGTGTCCATCGCGGCTTTGTAGATGAGATAAAAATCGCCGTAGTAAAAACGCGTCGAGATGCCGAGCTTGCCGAGCACTATCTGAACCGGGGTAACCGGGCCCAGGCTGGGATCATTGATGAGCACGATCACGGTGCCGATGAAGAGCCCGACGAATGCGACATAGAACGAATAGTGCATCCAGCCCCAGGTCTCGCGGATGACGACGCCCTGGCCGAACGAATCGCGTAGGGCCAGGATGAGGCGGCGTGGCAGTTGCTCGAAGCGGCCATTTTCGGCCTGCCCCAGGCTCACCACGCGAAACCATCGCCACACCGCGTAGACGATCGCCGCGGTCCAGAGTGCCGTGAGCGCGTACATGATCACGATGAACGCGTCCGGCACGTTCCACAGGATGGGGCGGGTTATTTGTTGGTTCATCGCAGCTCCGGTCGGTCGCGAAGTTTTGGGCACGGGCGCACCCAGGCGCCATCGTCACCAGACCTTAAACCAGACCGAGGGTAGACTTTTCAACGCCCGCGAGATCCCTGCCCAGGTCGCATTAGAGGCTTCGCAGAAAATCGATCAGCAACTGATTGATTTCGTTGGGGCGCTCCTGCTGAATCCAATGACCAGCGCCTGGAATCAGATGCTTCTTGAACAAATTCGCGACGTGATTCTCCAAGTTCTTGTAGCCTTCGCCGGTCATGTCCAAAACGATATCGAGATCGCCGGCCGCGAACACCGTCGGACGGATGATCTTTGCGCCATCGAGAAAGGGGGTTATTTCCCAGTTCCGCTGGAAGTTGCGATACCAGTTGATGCCGCCGCGAAAACCTGTCTGCTTGAACTCGTTGGTGAAGAACGCGAGGTCTTGCTCGGTGAGCCAAGGTGGGAGCTGGTCGGGAATCACGAAAGTGTCGGCGAAGCGCTGATTCTTCTCGAATATAAACTTGAAACGATCTTCTGCCGGAGCATCGCCCGAACCAGTATAGAGCACGCTGAGCATGGTCCGGTGCACATCGGCTTCGAGCTCTTTTTCGACTTTGCCAGGTTCCTGAAAGTAATCTTGATAGAAATTCTTGTGCTCGATGAGAGCCGTATAATACGCGGCTGGTCCGACCGGAGGTCGCGGCACATATGGGACGCTCAACAACCCGAGTCCGCGGAACATATCGGTGCGAATCAGCGCCGAGGTCCACGCGACCGGCGCACCCCAATCATGTCCAACGATCACCGCACGCTCCTGGCCGAGGGCGTTCACCAGCCCGACGATGTCGCTTACCAGGTTCAGGATGTTGTAGGCCTCGATAGGTTCGGGCTTGTCGGTCTCGCCATACCCGCGTTGGTCGGGCGCGACCACGCGGAATCCAGCCTCGGCGAGCGCCGGGAGCTGATGCCGCCAGGAGTACCAGGACTCCGGCCAACCGTGGCATAGCACCACGAGCGGGCCGCTGCCGGCTTCGACGTAGTGCATCCGGATACCGTTGGTGCTGGCGAAACCGTGCTTTAGCTCAGCCATCGAAAATCTCCCCGGTCGCTTGAATCTATAAAGTGGTAATCGAAACCCGATTACCTTGGTAGATGTACCGGCGCATTAAGCCAACCACTCAAGAGCCGGCGCAAGCCGGAAAAGAAAAAGCCCCCTCGCGAGGAGAGGGGGCTGGATTTAGAAATTTGCGACTGCGGCTATTCGGTCGCGGGAGGATTGGGGGCGCCCGCCAGATCCATCGCGCCGGCTACCTTGGTCGCCGCATTCGCGGTTGCGGTGCCGATCGCGGTGCGCGGCTTGATGAGCGCGCCGAGGGGGAACAGATTCAGTTCCGCCGCACATTCCTCGACCGCGCGATAGGCGAGGCGGCCCGATTCGGCCATTGCCGCCATCACGCATGCGCCCAAGACCAGCGTCAGCCCGCTCAGGCCAATCGCCAGGATCGGAATGGAGAGCACCGCGGTGACGATGGCCGAGGTCGCGCCAATCGCGAGCGCCATCGCACTGAGGCGGCTCATCCGGATGTGCGCGGCGACGTGATTCTTCAGCTTGCCCTGCTCATGCTCTTCGTCGGCGGTCTTGATCTCGACTGTAGCGAACGGGCTGGGACGAACTTCGAGGTCGTAGTCCTTCCAACCGGACTCGATCATCGAGGGATGGCCAGACTTGGCGAAAAACCTGGACAGGCGGTCGAGCAGCACATCGCGCGGGGTCCAGTCTTCGTTCCAGTAGGCGAGTTTCACGGTGCGCTTGAGCCATTGGATAGTGGGGCGCTGACGGACCGCGGTTTCAGCGCCAAGATTTTTTTGCGCTTTGGCCAAGGTCTTGTACCTCGTCGTGGTGCGGATGACGGGGCCGGTGTACGCGAGGTACGCGACCAGCATCCGCGCGGAAAAGCTGACGTGAGATTTTTCGATTGGCGCGTGCCACGCATAGTAGAGCGCCCAGATTGGTCCGAGCGCCAACATCGCGAGGGCTGGAATTACCGTGATGTGGAGCGCGATGGAGACCAGCGCCAGCATCATCGCGGTAAGGGTCCACTCCAGCGTCTGCGGGAGAAACTTCATCAGCGTGAGGGCTGGATCCAGGACCGTAGCAACGCCGGGGCGCCTCGCCGCCCAGAAAACATTCTTGCGTGATCCGCCTGGCACGGTGCGCAGAAGCCCGGGGATAGTTCCGCGCCACTTTATCTGACCCAGGATGTTGAAGCGCTCGGGATAGCGCGCGTAGAGCATCGCCTCGGCACGCCCATATCCGCGCTGCTGGCCGTAGTAGGCTTTGATGGTGTTGCGGCGGAAGTGCCACACGAAGGCCGACGGGCAAAATCCGAGCCGCATGCCCGAATCGAGGATGCGCCAGCAAATGTCGACATCGTCGCCGGCCGAGGTGAACTGCGGATCGAAGCCGCCGACTTTCACCAGCGCGGCCTTGGAGAAGACCATGTTGCATCCCGCGAGGTGCTCCGCGACGTCGTCGGCGGTGAGCACGTGGCATGGCGCGCCCGGCGATGCCGCGCAGCACGCTTCGACCCATCCATCTTCATGAGGCGCGTAGTTGGGCCCGCCGCAGCCGTCAAAATTCTTCTCGGTAAGCGTGCGAACCATCAGCGTGAGCCAGTGGGGATCGACGACGCAGTCGGAGTCGGTATAGGCGATCAGGTCGCCGCGCGCCGCATGCAGGCCGACATTGCGCGCTACGCTAAGACCCTTGTTGGGCTGGCGGATGAGGCGGAACTCGGGAAAATCCAGCGAGATTTCGGCGGTGCGATCGCGCGAGCCGTCGTCAACGATGATGACCTCGAAATTGGGATAGTCGAGCTTACGCAACGATTCGAGGCACGGAAGCATCGTGCGCTCGGCGTTGTAGGCGCAGATGATAACGGAAACCATCGGCGTTTTTGGCAGCGCCGGCGGGCAAGTGCCGTTGAGGGTGACGAAGGGCATCAACTCGGAGGCCTTCATCATCACGGCGCCGGTGAAATCGGGAGACGCCGGGGTAGGAACGGGGGGTGCAACCACACCCGCAGCTCCAGTTCCGAACGCCACCGCCACCGCCTCGTCCTGCCCCGGCGAGCTTTGGTTGAACTCGATGACGAGAGGCCGAGCCTCGGCCAGATTATGCAGACTGACGATGTAATCGCGCAGTTCGACCGGCGCGAGTGCCGGAACATCGCTATAAATGAAATCTTCTTCAAGCATCGCCAACGCGCGCGTCTCGGGGCGATGACGAATCGCCACTAGCGCACTCGAATTGAGGCTCTTGATAAGCTCGATGAGGTCGCGTAGCGCGCGGCGCGCCTTAGCCAGGCCGTAGGCACGAACGGTATCTTGCGAAATGGCACAATTGATAAGGAAGCCGAGCAGCCCCGGACGTCCATTGAAGATGTTAACGGTATGCGCGATTCGAGCGGTCGCTTCCGCCAGCTTGCGACGATCGACAATCTCCTCGGGCGCGAGTTCCAGCTCGATGATGCTATACAGGCCGGTGGTGCCGGCGAGGTCGAGGATTGGATTGGACTGCGCTTCGGTAAGGATGAGCGCGGTCGTGTGGACCTGCTTCAGGTCGTCGAGACGGGCGAGCAGCCGCACCTTAGCCTCGAAATCGAGACACCCGCCGATGCCCTCGAGTCGCATCGCTTTGAGAAAAAATTTGTGGCCTTTGCGGGAGAAGAACTTCCCGTGTGGAGTAACCGAGCGAAGCGGCTCGATGTCGATCATAGTGGCGGTACCCTTCCCGGAAGCGGCATATCAGCCAAAAGGGTGCCACGGAGAAGCCCTTATAAACGTTGATGTTTTTGCGATCTCGCGCGGAATAGTCAGCCGAATTGGGTTGGAAGGCTGCACGCTTTGCGACGAGGCGCATCCTGCTGCAATCCGTGCTTTAACGCGCACCTCTCGCAACCTGCGAGATATTCAGAGTGCTAGTTTGGCAATTTGCTAGATGCTAGCCTTGATATTTGCGAATTTAGTATTAGATCTGTATTAACGAACAGCGCCTGACGCTGATATTCCTACGTTTAGAGTAACCTCGATGAGATCATCCCGACTTCGTGTCTGCTGCCAACCCAACAAATCCCCCGTCAAACGTGTCCCCAGCGATACCACCATGGAGGGAACGCCCGAGGAGCTCGACGCGATTCGGCTACATCTCGAAAAAATCGACAAGCTGCTGCAAGGCTTGTTCGGTCCGATTTACAGCAATGAACCGGAGAGCTTACGGGCGCGCGCGGAGGTGGCCGACATCATCGATCAGCATTTCGATGCAATCGTGTCGGAATGGGAAGAAGCGATAGGTGCGATTTTCGGTCTTCCTACTCTCAATCGCGAGCCGGGTGAGGCGAGTCCCGATCTGGTCAATTCGCTGATTCGGTTCATCGATCATCTGCGCGATCCCAACGATCTCCAGACCTACGTTTATCTGCGCAAACATTGCCAGCAGGGCATGCTGCAGCGGGCGCAGCCGTCGCAGTTCAACACCATTCATATCGCGCTGAAGCAAATCATCCTCAAACACATTTACGCGAGCTCGCGCGGCCGCAAGGGCGATCAGCTTCGCGATGTCGCGGTAGCCTCGATTGACGAGCGGCGCCTGATGGTGTCGTGGTTCTACATCGAAACGCGCGAGGCGGCGTTGCGCGCATCCGAGGAGAAGTATCGCAACCTCATAAACCACGCGCCCGATCCCATGTATGAGATCGATGCCGACACGCTGGTGGTGCTGGGCGCCAATTCCGCCGCCGAAAGACTACATCGCAAGCTTCCGGGCGAGGAGCATCTGCCCCTGATCGGGCGCCCGATTACGGATTTTGTGCCCGAGGAAGCGCGCGCGGGCACGGTCGAGCATTTCCGCGATGTGGTGAGAAATGGCTCCGGCCAAACCCTCGATCTGCCGCTCGGCTCATTCTTCTTCGATGAGAACTCTTCGCTGATCACATACGGCAATCAGCGCTTCGTCCACATGATTCTCCGCGACGTCACCCATCGCCGTGAAATGATGGATGAGTTGCTGAAGGCCGAGCGCCTCGCGGCGGCGGGAACCTTCGCCGCCGGCGTCGCGCATGAGGTCAACAATCCCCTCGCATCGATTTCGTCGCTGGTGCAGTCACTCCTCACCGGCGAGGATGATTCGACCCGGCGCACCACGCTGCATACGATTCTCTCGCAGATCACGCGCATCTCGGGAACGCTGAAAGACCTTTTCAACTTCGCGCGCCCGTCGACCGCGCAGCGCAAGGCGGTGGACCTCAACCAGCTCGTCACTGAGACCTTGCGGCTGGCGAGCTACAACAAGCGTTTCAACGGGGTCAATGTCGAATCGGTTCTCGCGCCCGATCTCAACCTCGTCTTCGCGGACAACAACGAGATTCAGCAGGTCGTGCTCAATCTGTTGTTCAACGCCGCCGATGCAACCCCATGCGAGGGTGGGACGATCCGGGTTACTACGGAAAACTACCCGCCCAAGAATGGCGACAAGCATCCCTACGTGGTCATCCGCATCATCGATAATGGGATCGGCATTCCCAAGGAACATCTCAAGCGGGTGTTCGATCCGTTTTTTACCACCAAACCAGCGGGCTCGGGCGTGGGACTGGGACTCTCGCTGTGCCAACGAATCATCATGGCCAATGGCGGCATGATCAAGCTCGAGAGCCAGGTCGGGAAAGGTACCAGCGTCATCATCGGGCTGCCGGTAATAGAATCGATGCAACATATGGTCGGCATCGCACCAGCCCAACAGGTTCAGCAGACTTCGAATTGAACGGGGCTAATTGACTGGGGCAATGGTTTCAGAACAGACCGCATTTTCGCCGGATACCGGCCGCCGTTACCGCGTTCTCGTCGTCGAAGATGAAGCGTTGATGCGCTCGATCATCGTCGATCTGATGCGCGGCGAAGGCTACGAAGTTGTCGAAGCACCGTCGGGTGAGGTTGCGTGGCAGATTTTCGAGCAGGAGAAAATCGACCTCGCGATTCTCGATCTGAATCTGAGCGGAGGCAGCAGCGGACTCGACGTGCTCAAAAAAATGCGCGATGTCGACAGCGAGGTGATGGCGATCATCGTCACCGCCTATGCCAGCGTCGAATCCGCGGTGCAGGCGTTGCAACAGGGCGCCTACGACTACATCACCAAGCCATTCGCGAATGATCATCTGAAAAATCAGGTGCGCCACGCGCTCGAAGCCAAGGCGCTGTTCAAGGAAAATCATTTTCTGCGCCGCGAATTGCGCGAGAAGTATCGCTTCGAAAACATCATCGGCAAGGGCGATGCGATCGAGGCGGTCTTCCGCATCATGGAAAAAGTCGCGCGCACCGATTCTAGCGTGCTCATCACCGGAGAATCGGGAACCGGCAAGGAACTGGTCGCGCGCGCGATCCATTTCACCTCGGAGCGGGCCAACGGACGCTTCCTGCCGATCAACTGCGGCGCGCTGCCGGAAAATCTCCTCGAAAGCGAACTCTTCGGTTACAAGCGCGGCGCTTTCACCGGCGCTATGAATGAGAAAATCGGTCTGCTCAAGTCGGCCGACAAGGGCACCGTGTTCCTCGACGAGATCGGCGACATGCCGCTGGCGCTGCAAATCAAACTGCTGCGCGTACTGCAGGAGCGCGAGGTCTATCCGCTCGGTTCCAACGATCCCGTTTCATTTGACGTGCGCGTGTTGTGCGCCACTAACAAAGATCTCGAGGTCGAGGCCAAGTCCGGCCGCTTCCGCGAGGAACTGCTGTATCGCATCAACGTCATCACCATAAAGTTGCCGCCGCTGCGCGAGCGCAAAGACGATATTCCGCTGCTGGCGAGCCATTTTCTGAAAAAGTTCGAACGCTCGCTGGGGCGCGGCGGAATGCGCTTTTCCAAGGGCGCGATGAAGCTGCTGCTCAGCTATGTGTGGCCGGGCAACGTGCGCGAGCTGGAGAACACTATCGAGCGTGCGGCGATCCTCGCCGAGACAGACGTCATACATTCGCACGATCTACCGGACAAGCTGCGCAGCAACGTGTTGCCGCCCGGGGTGGAGATGGACAACGGCAACGTGACGCTGGAGGACCTCGAGCGCGAGCACATCAAGAGGGTGCTCGGCAAGGTCGAAGGGAACAAGGATCGCGCCGCGCAAATGCTCGGCATCCACGTCTCGACGCTCTATCGCAAGATGCAGCGCTACCGCCTCGACGGACCGGAGACGTTCGGCGCGCCTCCACAGCAAGCCCGAATCGCGTAGGCGTCGCTCTTCTCGCGTTCACGATGACATCGCGGCGAGAGATGTTGGGCCGAACCGCCGGCTACGCGTGGATGTGCCTGCTGGCGGTATCACTCCTGGTCAGCGCGGGAATTTGTTATCACGAGTGCGATGGCGTCCAGGAAGATGCGATCGGATGCGATGCCTTCGGCTACCTCATGATGGCGAAGGAAATTCGCCAGGCCGCTGCTAATCGAGAGCCGCCGAACTTTCAAATCGAATCGCCGCAGATTCGGCTGCTGATCGACTTGATGCGCTCCCGCAACGTTCCTCCGTACCTATGGAACGAGATGGTCGCCCCTCATGCGCACCATTATTTTCCCCGGACCGACAAGGTCGGAGTGCAGTATCCCCCCGGCGCCGGCATGGCCCTGGCGGTTTTTCGCGAGGGCGAGGCGCTCTACCGACTCAATGTTGTGGCGATCGGCCTGATGGTCGCCGTCGGCATCATCGGGCTCATGATTGCCGCGCCGCGGCGCGCCTGGATTTCGGCAGGATGCATCGTACTGGCGCTGGAGATGGGACTGGAAATTCTTGGGCGCATTGGGGGATTGAGCTACTCGATCAATGCGGTGCTGGGACCGTTGTTACTATCGATGGTGATGACCTTCGCGGTACTGGCGCTGGAGGCGGATGCGCGAACCGAACGTGCAGCACCTCTGACCGCGTTGCTGGCGGGAGTTTTTCTCGGGCTCGGCGTTTTGACGCGGCTGTCGGTGATTCTCCTGGCTCCCGGCGTCGTCGTGCTTCTAACTTCCGCGCCGTGGCGGAAATCGATCGTAAGGAGAATCCTTCCTTTCGCGATTGGACTGGCGGTGGTAGGGATTCTTCCGATACTCGCGGAGCAATCGCAGATTGCGGGCGCATGGTACTTGCCGACCTACTCGGTAGCCGATGCGCGTCCACCCAGCTTCGCGCCGGTGCTGCGCAACCTCTACTACTATCTCGGGGGCGGCCCCGGCAGCGAGGATAATCCACTGCTGGTTATCCTCGTGATAGGATTCGCCGGCCCGATGTTTGATCGCCGGCTGCGCAATTCCGGCCGACTGTCCGCGTCGCATCTCGGACTCTCGGTAGCGGTTTTATGGAGCCTGCCGACGATATTTTTTTTGACCCATGAAATCGCGATTCCCTACTATGCGGTCCCCGCGATCTTCGCTGCCGCTCTGATGATCGCGCTGGGCATTTTGCTGATGGAGCTTTTCCCCGCCTCGGGTGAAGTTTCATCTGAAGTCAAAAGATGGCGGCGGCGTGCTGGTGCAATCGCGCTGATTCCCGGATTGATCGCGATAAACAACATCCGCGCGTTGGCCGCATTTTCGTGGACCCCAGGCGGGCAGCATTCTTATGACCTCCAAATCCCGGCGGAACTTTCCGACGAACACAACTGGATTTGGGCTGATTTGATGAGTGGCTCGTTTCGCTACTATGCAAACAAGACAGCATTCAAAGTGAGTTTCAGTGACTCCGGGACGCGCGAGCTGGTATACAAATTCGTTTTCGATCGAGGCGAACGTCAGTATCTCGTTCTCGATAGCCCGATTATGTCGGAGATTCTGGACGAAATGACTCGGATGGGAGCGGCGCCGCAACCCAGGGGATCGATCGGAGACGCGACGTATTTCCTGATCAGATGGCCCGCTGGTGGGCCTCATCCTATGGTGGCGTCGCCCCAGCCGCGGTAGCGTCAGCCATCCTCATGCTGGAGCTGCTTCATCGCGGCCTTCAATTCCTTCTTTTGCGCCGCATCCACTTTGGGATAGCTCAGTTCAAGATTTTCCAGCGTCTCGACAATTACTTCCGCGACCACCACTCGGGTGAACCATTTGTTGTCGGCGGGCACGATATACCACGGCGAGTGCTCACTCGCGGTGTGCGCGATCATATCTTCGTACGCCGCCATGTAATCGTCCCATCGCGCGCGCTCCTTGACATCCGAGGGCGAGAGCTTCCAGTTTTTCTCCGGCTCTTTCAGGCGCTCGAGGAAGCGCCGTTTCTGCTCCTCCTTCGAAACGTTGAGGAAGAATTTTCGAACCACGATTCCGTTGTGGGTCAGGTAATGCTCGAAGTTGGCGATGTCATCGAAGCGGCGCTTCCATAGGTGCTTGTCCACCAGCGGTGGCGGGAGGCGCTCGTCGCTCAGCACTTCGGCATGCATACGCACGATGAGCACCTCCTCATAATATGAACGATTGAAAATGCCGATATGGCCGCGCCGCGGCAGGACCTTGCTAGCCCGCCACAGATAGTCGTGATCGAGTTCCTCCATCGATGGCTGCTTGAACGCGTGGACCTCGCAACCTTGCGGGTTGACGCCCGACATCACATGCTTGATGGCGCTGTCCTTGCCCGCCGCGTCCATCGCCTGGAACATGACCAGCAGCGCCCATCGATTCTGCGCATAGAGTTTGTCCTGCAGTTCCGCCATCTGACCCACGCCGCGCTGGAGGAGCTCGACCGCATCTTCGTTGGATTTAAGGCCCCGAGTGTCGCCGGGGTCGTAGTCCTTGAGGCGGAATCGCTTTCCACGCGCAACCCGGAACGGCTTGATAAATTTCTCACGCTGCATCTCTCGATAGTACGAGGAGTGAGGGGAGAATCCCACGGGCGCGCCCGGAACCTTATAGGGTTATGGGTCGTTCTTTGCTTGCAGCATGTGCTGCTTTCTCGAGCCGTGCACTGGAGCTAACCTCGAGGCTTTCCGGATGAATTATCGTTACCAGCGACTTCACTTGCTCGCACTCGCGCTCGCCACCTGGTGCGGAGCCGGATGTCATCGAGCGAGTCAGGATTTGCATGTTGCGACCGGCCTGATCAGTCACACGCTATGCTCCGAGACCTTCGTCAGCGGCGAAGATCCTGATCTCGTCTATGCCGAAAGCCTGAAGCCGCGGCCCGGAATGTCGATTATCAAATGGCAGACCGCTTATGTGGTCGATCGCACCAACAAGGAGGTCAGCGCGACTTTCGCGGGAGGTTTTCAAAGCCGCGCCGTCTTCCACGACCAGCTCGGATGCCTCTTGATGCAGGGCGATGAACCACCGGATCTATCGCTGCCGCCGAGCGACGAGGCAAGTCAGCGTCCCGCTCTGCTACCTGAAATCGCGGGACCCTCGATAGTAGAACACGGGGACCCGAGACTGCGTGCCGCGCTCGATCACGCCTTCGCCGAGCCGACCGATCGCCCCGCCTTTCGCCATACCAAGGCCGTTGTCGTCGTGCATGATGGGCAAGTGATCGCCGAGCGCTACGCGCCAGGTTACGGCATCGACACGCCGCTGCTTGGATACTCAGCGAGCAAGTCGATTATCAATGCGATGCTCGGCATCCTGGTCCGCGAGCATAAGCTGACCGTCGGCGAGCGGGCTCCGGTTGCGGCCTGGAGCGACCCGAATGATCCGCGCCATGCAATCACTATCGATGACCTGGAGCGGATGACCAGCGGCCTCGCGCTGGACGAGTCCGGCAGTCCCCAATCTCCGGTTTCGAAGATGTTGTACCTCGAGCGTGACATGGCCGGTCACGCGGAAAGCGCGAGCCTCGAGGCGACGCCGGGGACGGTGTGGAATTACACCAGTGGCAACACGCTGATCCTGTCGCGCATCATTCGCGATGCGGTCGGCGGCCATACCAGCGACGTTCTCGGCTTCGCGCGCCGCGAGCTCTTCGATCCCTTGGGGATGCGCCATGTCACCATGGAATTCGACGCCGCTGGAACTCCGGTCGGATCGACTTACATACTGGCGCCGGCGCGCGATTGGGCACGGTTCGGCATGCTCTATCTCGACGACGGAGTCCTCGGAGGGCAGCGGATTTTGCCCGAAGGGTGGGTAAAGTATTCATCGACGCCTACCCTCGACAGCGACTACGGGGCTGGATGGTGGACCAATCGCGGCAACAATCGTAACGCAGTAGGAAGAGTCAGCGGTGGGATGCCGGCGGATTCGTTTTACGCCTCCGGGCTGCTGGGCCAGCGCGTGGTGGTCATTCCCTCCGAGCGGCTGGTGATTACGCGCTTCGGACCGGCGCAACAGTGGGATGATTTCGATATCGAGGGACTCGTGCGTCTGGTTCGCGAAGTGATCGCGGTGACTCACGCAAGGAATCCTTAATAGCGATGCGTAGCAGACTCATCAAGCTCGCTCTGACATGCGCGATTTTCACGCTCGCGGGTTCCTGCTCGCTCTACGACAACTACGAAGCGGGCCGCCCGGCAAACATCATGGAGCTGGAAGCGCGGTTGGTGACAGCGGGTTTCCGCCGAGTTCCGATCGAGACTCCGGAACAGAACGGCGCCGTCGCAGCGCTGCCCCTGCATCGCCTCAATCGCTATCAGAGCGCGACCGGCAGCGTGTATTGGTATGCAGATCCTACCGTCTGTCACTGTCTCTATGAAGGCGATCAGAAAGCCTACGACAACTATGCGGGAATCCTTCAGCAGCAGAACGATACCGCCGAATACGTGAATGATGTTGAGCCCGAGCAGGTCGCCGGCCTCAGTCCTTTTGGCTATGTTTTCCCGGCGCCGGTGCTGCTGGGCGGATGGCCGGTGATGATTCCCGGCGGCGGCAGCCCCATTCATTCGGTCGGTCATCCCGGTGGCGGACCAATCTCCCATGCCGGCCATGGCGGCGGGGGGCATGGAGGCTTCGGCCACGGCGGCGGAGGCCATCGGTGAAATGAAAGGGCCGTTCGCGCTGAACGGCCCTTATGGGAAATCGCTACAAGATGTTTTGGGCTAGTGGGCTTTCGCCTTCTTTACTTCCTCGGCCATCTCGGGGACCGCTTTGAAGAGATCGGCGACGAGGCCGTAGTCAGCGACATTGAAAATCGGCGCCTCTTCGTCCTTGTTGATCGCGACGATGATCTTGGAATCCTTCATCCCCGCCAAATGCTGAATGGCGCCAGAAATCCCCACGGCCACATAGAGTTCCGGCGCGACCACCTTGCCGGTCTGGCCGACCTGCAAATCGTTGGGCACAAAGCCCGCATCGACGGCGGCCCGACTGGCGCCCATCGCGGCTCCCATCTCATCGACGAGCGGCTCGAGCACAGTCTTGAAGTTCTCACCCGATTTGAGGCCGCGCCCTCCCGACACGACGATGCGCGCCTCGGTGAGTTGCGGACGATCACTCTTGGTCTGGTTGAACGAGACGAACTCCATCCTGGTCGACGCGGTATCAATCTCGGCGGTGACCTTTTCGATGGGAGCGGCCGCATCGCCGGGCTTGGCAGCATCGAAGGCGGTGCCGCGCACCGAGATGACTTTAACCGGACCTTCGAATTCGACCGTCGCCATCGCATTGCCGGCGTACATCGGACGCACGACCGTTCCGTCATCGCCGATTGAGCTGATATCCGAAGCCATCGGCGCTTTCAGGCGCGCGGCCAGTCGCGGCATCAGGTCTTTTCCGATCGCGGTTGCGGTTGCGAGGACGTATTCGGCTCCGGTTGCTTTGACGAGGTTGGCGAGTGCCTGCGCATGCGCATCGGCGAGGTAGTTCTTAAGCGCGGGACTCGAAAGCGCGATCACTTTCGCGACGCCGTACTTCGCGATGTCGGCGGCGTGTGCATCAGGGCTATCGCTCGCGACGACGGCGATCGCCTTGCCGCCGCGCTTCTGTGCGAGTTCGAGACCCGCGTGAATCGCGGTCAAAGTTGTTTTCGGAAAGTGGCCGAGTTGATGTTCCGCAAAAATGAGTACGTCACCCATGATAAATCCCTAAATTACCTTCGCTTCCGTATGCAGCACCGCGACCAGCTCCTGCACCGATGCCACTTTCCGGCCGGCCTGACGCTTCGGCGGCGCGGCCAGCGTCTTGATTTTCAGCTTGGGCGCGAGGTCCACGCCGAGGCTGTCGGCCGCGACTTCCTTCAGTTCTTTTTTGCGCGCCTTCATGATGCCGGGCAGCGAAGCATAGCGCGGCTCGTTGAGGCGGAGATCCGTACTGATGACGCCCGGCAGATTGAACGCGATGGTCTCGAGGCCGCCATCCACTTCGCGCACGACGGTGCACTTGGTGTCAGCGAACTCGACCTTCGAGGCGAACGTCGCCTGCGGCCATCCGAGCAACTCGGCCAGCATCTGCGGAATCTGGTTGGAGTCGTCGTCGATGGCCTGCTTGCCCAGCACCACGAGGTCGGGCTTCTGCTCCTCGGCCACCTTCGCGAGGATTCCCGCAATCGCGAGCGGGTCGAGCGCAGCATCGGTCTTCACCAGAATCGCGCGGTCGGCGCCCATCGCGAGGCCGGTGCGAAGCTGCTCCTGCCAGGTCGTCTGTCCGATAGTGACCAGCACCACCTCGCCGCCCTGCTTCTCCTTGATGCGGAGGGCCTCTTCAATCGCGATCTCATCGAATGGGTTGATGACCCATTTGACGTTGTCGGTGGCGATCCCGGAACCATCGGGCATCACGCGGATGGTGGTTGCGGGATCGGGAACTCTTTTGATGGGGACGAGAATCTTCACGACAGTTTCACCCGAAGCATATCAGTGTATTTGTGACGAATAGGAACGAAGCCGCTGATCGGTTCTACTTTGAGGGAGAGAACGTAACAGCGGCCCTAATACCTGTCAAATGCCAAATCAGCGTCTGCTAATATTAGCCTGATTCGGTTATTCGTTATACCCCAACCGATGACTCAGCTCCCGCCCCGCATCGAGAATCAAAGGCGCGATTTCCGAAGCTACCCGCTCGTCTGGAATCCGATACGCCGGCCCTGATACCGACAGCGAGCCGACCACCGACCGCGTGTAATCGCGAATCGGCACCGCCACCGACGATACCTCATTGAGGTACTCGCCATTGTCGACCGCATAGCCGCTCTTGGCCACCGACTCCAACTGCGCGAACAGCTGGGCGCGATCGGTGATGGTGCGCTCGGTGTATGCCTTGAGGACGTCCGGCAGCGACGACTTCAGTTGCTCGTCGGTATCGAACGCCAGGTGCGTCTTGCCTGCGGCTGTCGCCCATAGCGGCAGCGTATTGCCCACCGGCGAGTTTATCCTTACCGCGCGATCCTCAGGATCCACCGCCTCCAGCGGAATCACGCCCTCACGCCGATAGACCGCGACATAGGTGCTCTCGCGGCATTTGCGGGTAACATCCGAGAGGATCGGGCGCGCCTGGCGCACCAGCCCCATATGCTCGATGTAGCGCCGACCGAGGTGCAGACACTTGATCCCGAGGCGATAGTTCTCGCTCGCCTTGTTCTGCTCGATATAGCCGCGGGCTTCGAGGGTGGCGAGAAGGCGGAAAACGTTGTTCTTATGCAGCTTGAGACGCTTCGACAGTTCGGTGACGCCGAGCTCGTCGACGTCGCCGAAAAACTGCTCCATCACGTCGAGCGCATGCGACACCGACTGGATGAGATAATTGGTTTTATCGCGTCTCACTGCCATGGCGAATCAAGCGCCGCTTTCCTGAGAGCATCGGTCCATTTTGGGAAAGCGTTTTAATCTAGACGGCCGTGGTAAACTATGTCAACGATGCGTTCCGGAATGATTTTGCGCCCGAATTCGCCGTATTTTTTTGCATATGACATTATGGCAGGGCTCGCAGAACGTTCGCAGATCCGCACAGGCGATCAAGATGCCTTCTGATTTTAAACCTGAGTTTTTTCGCCGCATCGACGATTCCGATGACGAAGGCTTTTACGCGGCGCCGCGCTTCGTGGTCCACATAGATGATGCCGCTATCACCAAGGTCGGCGAGATCTACGCCCAACTCCTTCCGCACGGCGGCGCGATCCTCGACCTGATGAGCAGTTGGCGCACCCATCTTACCCCCAAGGTCCACGCGTCGCGCGTGGTCGGCGTCGGCCTCAATCGCGCCGAGATGGAAGATAATCCGCAGCTGACCGACGCCGTCGTTCACAACGTCAACACCAATCCGCGCCTCCCCTTCGATGACGCGCAATTCGACGGCGCGATCATGACCGTCTCGGTGCAGTACCTGATCCATCCGGTTGAAACTTTTGCCGATGTCGGCCGCGTGCTAAAACCCGGCGCGCCGTTTATCGTGACCTTTTCCAACCGCATGTTCCCGACCAAGGCGGTGGCGATTTGGCAATACCTCGACGAGCGCGACCGGGTGGGGTTAGTTGGCCGCTACTTCAAGGAAAGCGGCGCATTTGACAGGGTGGAGGAGATCGATAAAAGCGCCCCGACCAATCCTCCCTCGGATCCGGTGTGGGGAGTGGTTGGATATCGGATTGGCGATTGGAAAACTATCGCCTGAAGTTCATCGCGCGAAACCTGTCCTGTGATCGAAGTGCGGATGTGGTCAATTGGAATGCCGACCTACCAGCCGCATTTGATATCAGGAAAGAGACGCCCGTAATACCGAGTAACTCGGCGTGAGGTCGTAGTGATGATTTGTAGCGAGCAATCCGCTACCAGAAACGTTCTTGCATAACCTCAGACGGCAGTTTCGTAAGCCACGTTTCCGGATCGATATTCACAGGCGCTTGGTCAGGCTCGCCACCACGGTGAGAAGTTCGAGCTGCTCGATCGGCTTGGGCACATGCATCTGAAAACCCGCGGATAAAACCTTCAGACGATCCTGTGTTCGCGCAAAGGCCGTCAACGCGACTGCGGGGATGGTGCCACCTTCCTCCGCGCTCAGCGCCCGCACTCGGCGCATAAGAGCGAAGCCATCTTCATGCGGCATTCCAATGTCGGAGACCAGCAGGTCAGGCTTCCAACGTATGATCACATCAATTGCCGCGGAGGCGCTCTCGACTGCCGCAACCTCCGCCCCCGCCCCGCTGAGCACCAGCGCCACCACCTCGCGCGCATCCGCTTCGTCATCGACGACCAGGATGCGCAGGCCGGCCAGCGATGGAGTGTTACCCGCGAGGGGCCCGTTCGCACCAGGATGACTCCGCTGCGCAGCGTTGGGTTGCACCGAAATCATTGTCGGTAGCTGCACCGTAAACTGCGCCCCTCTGCCCAGACCTTCGCTGCGGACCGTTATCAACCCGCCGTGCAGTTCAGCGATATGCCGCGCGATAGTGAGTCCCAAACCGAGTCCGCCATGCTCGCGGGTGCTCCCGGTTTCGCCCTGGCGGAAACGTTCGAAGATGAACGGTAGGGTATCCGGCTCGATGCCGCAGCCGGTATCGGTCACGACGATTTCGAGATGGGAATTGATCCGTTGCAATTGCACCTGGACCCGACCCTCCCGGGGCGTGAACTTGATCGCATTTGACAGCAGATTGGACATGACCTGCTGGATGCGATCCGGATCTCCCGCGACTGGACCCGCCGCGGGATCGAGCTGAGTTTGCAGCTTTATCCGCTTCGCCTGGGCGGCCGGACGAATCACCTCAAGCGCCGCCTCCACGACACTGATCAGTTGAAAGGGACGGACATTGAGACGCATGCGGCCCGACACAATCCGCGAAACATCGAGCAGGTCGGCGATCATTTGATTCTGCAGCTGGGCATTGCGCTGAATCGTCTCGATGGCGCGCGCACTCTGTTCGCTGGTCAATCTGCCGGTGCGCATCAAGGACGCCCATCCGGTGATGGCGTTGAGCGGACTCCGCAACTCGTGCGACACGACCGCGAGGAATTCGTCTTTGAGTCGATTGGCCTCCTCGGCCTGCATCCGCGCGTCCTTTTCCGAAGCAAGCAATTTGTCGCGTTCCACTTCACTGCGCTTGCGATCGGTGATGTCGCGGGCGACCTTCGACGCGCCGATAATGCGGCCGTCGCCATCGCGGACCGGAGACACAGTCAGTGAAATTTGTAAGCGGTTGCCATTTTTGGCGCGGCGTTCAGTTTCGAAATGATCGACTCTCTCGCCGCGGCGGATTCGGGCCAGGACATCATCTTCTTCGGCCCATCGTTCCGGCGGAATAACCAGCCTGATGTGCTGGCCGATGGCCTCTTCGGCGGTGTAGCCCAGAATTCGTTCAGCAGCCGGGTTCCAGGAAGTAATTATGCCCTCGAGGGTCTTGCTGACTATGATGTCATCGGAAGATTCGATGATAGCGGCCAGATGGGCCGGGATGTAGAGCGGTAGCTTCAGGGTTGTCAACGCGTTCCTCGCACGAGCCTGGTTGAAGTAGAAACCGGTTTCAGAGCCTGCGTTGTGCGCGTTCGTATCGATGTTCACTCTATCGGACCGGGCATCGCGCGCAAACCGGACGTATCCCTATACCTCAACCGGGATTTCGGGACGCGCCGGCTTCGGATCACCCTCACTTTTAGATCAGCGCCGCATTTGAGAAGATAGACGCGCCGCCGAAATCGTTCCGACCAATCCGACGGGTCGGATACCATCGCTGGCTGGAACCCATCACAGTGATAAAAAATCGAGGACTTCGCCATCTTGCGCTCAAGGTTTCCGACGTGGAACGCGCCGCGGAGTATTATGCGCGGGTCTTCGGCATGCGCCTGGTGTGGCAGCCCGACCCTGATAACGCGTACCTGTCCTCCGGATGCGACAACCTGGCGCTTCATCGCGGCACGCATGGTGGCGCGGATGCGCAGGTGCTCGACCACCTCGGTTTCATCGTGCCCACCATTGCCGAGGTCGAGGCGGCGTGGGCATGGGCGCGGGCCGAGCATCTCGAAATTGCGCATCCGTTCAAGCATCATCGCGATGGATCCGCGTCGTTCTACCTGCGCGATCCTGATGGCAATGTGATCCAGGTCCTCTACGAACCAACTATTTCGCAGCAACAGATTTCATAGCAGCCGCCGACACCACCATCGACGACAGGAACTTCATGCTAAAAAATCGCGCGACCTCCCAAGGCACCGCTTCGTATGCCTCTCGTCATGGCGACCTGCCGGGAAATTTCCGCAGCGTGCTGGGACTTGCAGTCTCCTCGATAGGTGTCGGCACTTATCTGGGCGAGACCGACGAGGAAACCGACCTGGCTTACGAGGAATCGATTCGAGCGGCGCTGCGGGGCGGAATAAATCTCCTCGATACCGCGGTGAACTATCGCTTTCAGCGCAGCGAGCGCACCATCGGAAAAGTTATCGCCGCGATGGTCGCGGCCGGCGAGCTGCGGCGCGAGGAAATCGTGGTCGCCACCAAAGGTGGCTATATCACCTTCGACGGCGAGGTCCCGCCCAATCCGCGCGAATGGTTCGAGGAGCATTTCATCCGCACCGGTATCGTCGCCGCGCGCGAGATGGTCGAAGGTTCGCATTGCATGACGCCGAAGTACTTCGGGGCTATGCTGGAGATGAGCCGGCAGAACCTCGGCCTCGACACCATCGACATCTACTATGTCCACAATCCTGAGACCCAGCTCGCGACTATCGAGCGCAAGGAATTCCTCGCGCGGATGAGCAAGGCGTTTGAGTTCCTCGAACGCGCGGTCACCGAGAACAAGATCGCGTACTACGGCACCGCAACGTGGAACGGATTTCGCGCGCAACAGACCGAGCGCGGATGGCTGTCCCTCGATGAGTTATTGCGGGTGGCGCGCGAGGTCGGCGGCGACGAGCATCATTTTCGCGCGATCCAACTTCCCTACAACCTGGCGATGCCCGAAGCGGTGACGCTCGCGAATCAGGGCGCGCCGAATGCGAAGACCACGCCGGTCGCGCTCGCCAAAACTTTCGGCATGGCGGTGTGTGCGAGCGCCGCGTTGTTGCAAGGGCGTTTGGCGAATGGACTTCCTGCCATCCTCAGCGAGGTTTTCCCGGGACTTACGGCCGACGCGCAGCGCGCGGTGCAGTTCGTGCGGTCGACCCCCGGAATCGATGTAGCATTGGTAGGAATGAAATCGTTGGAGCACGTCGAAGACATTCTGGCCGCGATGAAACAACCGCCTGCCTCGCGCGACGCGCTTATGAAGCTGTTCAGTTCCGGCAAACAGTAAGTCTCTCAGTCATAATGCTGAAGGTCACGAGCGAAGCGGCATACGTGTTGAAGGCGGCGCGCGAGGGAGTTACGACACCTACCGCGGGCCTTCGCATCAAGCGATCAGACAATCCCAACGATCCCTGGGACGGCTTCAAAATCGGTTTCCAGCAGGATCCTGACGCTACCGATCAGGTTTTCGAGCAGGATGGACTGCGGGTGTTCGTCGCCGTCGAGGTAGCCGACGAGCTTAGCGATCGCACCCTCGATGTCGACGCCACCTCGCACGGCGCCGAGTTGGTATTCCGGTGACTGGAAGCCGGCCATAGCTTCGCCCTGAGCGCTTCTGATTACTGATTGCCGGTCGAGCCGGTGATGCTGCGGCCGAACGCGGCGACCTGGCCCTGCCACTGCTCACCGAAAGCCAACACTAACACTTGCTGATTGATGTGCGCGTCCTTGCTGAGACTGCGCATTGCGCCGCCACCCGCATTGGCGAGGACCTTAAACGCCGCGCGAGTCTGCTGATAGAATTCCGGCAGCGGCGAAATCTTGGGCGGTTCTTCGCGATGCACCTTGAGCCAGAACTCGCGCTCGAAGCGCTCATGCTCTTCCGCGGCGACATCGACGGTATTGAAGGTTCCGTTGTTGCTCCGGAATTGGTGGATCTCCGCGATTAGTGGCTGGAAGTCATCTTTCTTCGGGGGCGAATCTCCCACCAAAACGATCACCTTCTTGGCGTACGGCTTCCAGTCCATCTCATGAATCGCGGCACCGACTCCGCCGGCGAGATCCTCCTCCCATTCATCGCCACCCTCGGCGTGAACGGTGTTGAGGAAGTCGATGAGCTTCTGCGGATTGAGCGTCAGCGGCTGGATGCTCATCTTCTCGCCCTTGCCGCCGAACACCACCATCCCGACCCGCGCGATTGGCACCAGGCGATGAATCGCATGAACCAGCTGGCCCATTTTCGCTTTCACGTCGTCGATGATCAGCTGCATCGATCCGGTCCCGTCCACTACCAGCACCACGTCGAGGCCCTTGCGCCTCAGCTCTCCGATGAATCCGCCGAACCCGGAGCCTATGCCCTTGCCGTAGCCCGAGCCGACGCCGCCTCCGCGGCCGATTCCGATCCCACCGCCGCCCGCGGCTCGCACGTAGTCGTTCGCGAGGCCGACCGCTTGCGAGGTATCCACCGCGGTAGGCTGATCCATCTGCTGCGGCGCGGTATCCGGCATCGGCACCTCCGGCATGTCGAGGTCGTTCATCTCGCTGCCGCCGCCCCCGCCGCCCCCGGCCTCGAGGTTGACCATGATCAGTTCGCGCCCGCGTTGCTCGTGCACCGTGATGATGAGAAACAGGATAAGCGCGAGGTGGATAGTGACTGAGAGTGGAAACGGGCCCATCATGAAGCGCATCGCGCTGCGAATGGTCTCGATGATTTCGCTGGTGGACTTGCGAATCGCGTGGTAGGTCGACTCGTCGTCTTCGCTGATCGCGGCGATAGTGGCCGCCTGCGCCGCGCGATCGCCGGCCGGCTGGATCGAGAGCCCGGTGCGCGCCAGTGCGGCCACATCGCGCTGGCATAGCCCGCAGCCCGCGACGTGTGACTCCCAATGGTCATATTCCGCGGCCGGGAGTGCGTGCGAGGCGAACGCCGCGAGGACATCCGCGTCGGGGCATCCGTGGGCCGAGCCGGTGATACTCATGCCGAGTCCTCGCGCGATGAGCGCGTCAAAAGAATCTTTGCCGTTTCCGACCGTCGCCATCACTTAGCCTGCGCCAGGACTTCGGCCAGGTTGAAGGGCCAGTCCTCGGTTGCATATTCGAAGCACGAGCTGATCTGGTCGGCGCTCAGGTGATACTGGTCGCTCAGATTCTTTTCGACGTCTTCGCGAATTCGGTTTCGAGTCTGCGTCATTTTGCGCGATATCGTCGATTCGTGTTCGCCCATAAGAGAGCCGATCTGCGCCAATGTCAGCCCTTGCAGGTAGTAGTATGAGATCCTAAGACGGTCCGAGGGCGGAAGTTTTGCAATCGCGCGCTTGAGCGAGTCGCATAACATCATCAGGTAGCGCCCGCGCTGAGGATCGTGCGGCGATTGCGGCTCGCACGCGGCATGATTGATGGAACGCTCGGCCGCATCATCCATCGGTTCGTGAATTTTGGTCGCGCGCCATACATCGGCGGCGCGTCGCGCGATCACGGTCCTTAGCCAGGCCGCCAGCGGGCTGCGGCCATGATAACGGTCGAGCGGGGAGTTGCGCGCGCCGTTGTTTTGGCGGAGCCCGTAGAGGTCGGCATACAACGAATCGGCGAGCTCGCGAGCGGCCGAAGAGTCCGAAATCAGCGCGTGCGCCGCGCCTTCGGCAACCGCCCGGTAGCTGGCGAGGAATTCACGCCAAGCGTTCTCGTTGCCCTCGCGACAGGCCGCGGCGAGCGCGAGGTCGTCGACAAACAAAGAGTCAAGAAATACGTCAATCTGATCGGATGAGGCGAACGGTGGCCCGCGATCCTGACGCCGCGCATAGCTGCGATAGAGCGCATCGGCGAAGGCGCCCTCGGAGAGATTCCAGGCTGCGCCCCCGCTCTGCCGGTACAGCCTCTCGATGCTACGGCTGTGCGCGCGGCGAAACTGCTCGAGCGACTCGACGATCATATGCAACGCCGGCCCTTCATTGGATGCCCCAATCCATTCTCGGACCGAAATAGGCTTGCGCACAAGACGTCTGATTACTGTGCCGCGCCCGTTCTAAAGACGCGTCGTTATCAAAATCCTTGCCTCGGTGCGGACTAGATTTTGAATCGTATATGGATGATGTCGCCATCGCGCATCACGTAGTCGCGTCCCTCGAGGCGCAGCTTGCCGGCTTCCTTCACCTTCGCATCCGATTTGAGCTGCGCAAAATCTTCATAGCTCACCACTTCCGCGCGAATGAATCCGCGCGCAATATCGCTGTGAATCTTCGCGGCCGCCTCGAGCGCCGACGCGCCGCGCTCCAGCGACCATCCGTGCGCTTCCGGCTCACCGGCGGTGTAGAACGTCATCAATCCAAGATGATGATAGAGCGCGCCGATGAGACGATCGCGCGCGGGCGCATCGAGGCCAGCAGCCTTGAGCATCTCAATCTGGCCCTCGGGGTCGAGCTCCCATAGCTCGGACTCGAACGCCGCGGCGAGACGAAAGACCTCGATGCCATGGGCCTTGATGGCTTCATGTTCCTTCGGCGTGATGTCGGCGGTCGCGCGATCCATCTCGCAATTGATCACGACCAGCACCGGCTTGCGCGAGAGAAATCCGAAACTCGAAAACGCCGCATTCTCCTGCGCCGTCGTTTCCAGCAATCGAAGCGGTTTGCCGTGCTCGAGCCATTTGAGAAATTTCTCGAGGCCCGCGCGCTCGAAATCGCTGGGCGCCTTTTCCTTCTTGAGCCGCTCGAGCCGCCGCTCGGTCTGATCGAAATCGGAAAAAATCAGCTCGCCCTCGATACTCTCGATGGCGGCCGCCAAATCTTTTTCGTTACCGGCGAACTGCGGGACGACCACCAACAAGGCATCGAGGTCGCGGGTGAGCGGCAGCAAGCTGGGATCGAGCGCGGCGCCCTCCTTCTGCTCTTTCGGATTCGGAGCGAAGTCGAGCACGGTCAACTCGACCGGAACTTTTTTCTTCGAGCCGTAGGTGGCCTCGAGGAAATCCAGGCGCGCATCGGCGACTTTGATCTGGCCGGGCCGGCCGCGATTTTTTCCCTCAGCGGCGCCGGGAATCGGCGCGAGCCCGGTCAACGCGTGGAAGACGGTAGATTTTCCGGCGCCTCGCGCGCCGATGATTCCAGTTTTCACTGCGATGAGTTAATCACAAGCGGCGACTCCATCTAAGAGGATCGCCGATTACGCTTCACCGCGTCTCGGCCACGCGTCTTACGCGGGCTCGCTGACGGAAATCAAAACCGATGCGCATCCTCATCGGAGCCGCGCTCCTGCCATATTTCAGCTTCAGTCCATCCCAGCTCCGCAAACTCGCTGGCCCGCAGCAGGGCCTCGCCGATGGAGAAGAACTCGTCAAGCTGCGGTGGTGGAACGCCGGTACCCGCGAGCATCGCATGCGCCTGGCCGCGGTGATGGATCTGATGTTGGAAGAGATGCAACAACAGGCGGTCGGTGCGTTCGGTCTGTACGTGATCCTCACGATGGACCCGAATGGTGCGATCCGGTCCGCTCTCGTCGAGCGAATTGCACCACTCAATCAGGCGGCGATCGACCGCCGCCTGCGCAGGGCGCAACTCAGCAAGCGTCGGACACGGGATGGGATCGGCCCAGGCGGCGGGGCCCAGCGTGCCGCCCTCGAGCGCGTCGACGTAAAATCGATCGACCACGAGAATGTGGTTCAGCGTAGTCTGAAGCGAGGGGAAAAAACTGGTCCGCGGCGCCTCGAACTCCGCTTGCGACAAGCCGGCGCAGGCCCCCAACAGACGATGATTCGCCCACCCATTGTTGTACGCCATCGTACGGAACGTCAGAAGATTTGATGCCGGCATAGTCAATCCAGTTATCACAAAGCGGCGACTCCCATTAAGAGGATGCGCGAAATGAGCCCGCGCATCGGTGACGCGCCGCCGCCGCTGTGCTATCAGCCAAGCGTGTAAGGAGACATCGCCGATGCCGAAAGCCCCTGTCGACTACCAGCTGCGCTACCCGATCGATTTCGCCGAGATCGGCCCGAACACGCATAAGGTCGTGCAGTTGTACGCGCAGGACTTCGGCAAGTCGCGCGGGATTCTATGGATGCCCGCGCAGGGCAAGCCAAAAACTTGCGTCATCATGTCACATCCGCGCGGCGAGTTCGGGCATCACTATTCGGTACCGTTCTGGGTCGAAGCCGGTTACGCGGCCTTCGCGCACAACACGCGCTATCTCAACAACGACTCGACCATGATTCATGAGAGCATCCTGCTCGACCTCGCCGCGGCGATGAAATATCTGCGCGAGGAGGAAGGCTTCGAGCACATCGTGATGCTCGGGAACTCGGGCGGCGGCTCGCTGTTCTCGTACTACGATGCGCAGGCGCGCACGCCAAAGGGGAGCCGCGTCGCATCGCCACCGGGCGGCGGACTGCCAGATCTCAACAAGTTTGATCTTCCTACCGCTGACGGATTCATCGTGCTCGCGGCGCATCCGGGGCAGGGGATGGTGCTAATGAATTGCCTTGATGCGGCGGTGGTCGATGAAAACGATCCATTCGCGAGCGACCCCGACCTCGACATGTATGACGAACGCAACGGCTTCAAGGCGATGCCGGCGGAGAGCCGCTACGCGCCGGAATTTCTGGCGAAGTATCGGGCGGCACAGCGCGCGCGATGCGCCCGCATCGATGCGATTGCGCGCCGCCACATCGAGGAGGCCACTCACGCGCGGACGGCGATGCGCGCGGAAAGCTTCAAGAGCGAGCCACCCTCGAGGCGCCATTTCATCGAGCGCCGCGCGATGGCGCCGCGGATGATGCTGGTCTACCGCACGCTCGCGAATCCGAACTACCTGGACTTGTCGCTGGAGCCATCGGAGCGCGTGGTCGGCTCGATCTTCGCGCCTCGTCCGGACATCGCCAACTACGCGGTGTTCGGCCTCGGGCGCGTCGTCACCCCGGATGCGTGGCTATCGACCTGGTCGGGGCTATCATCATATGCGCGCACTGGGGCTAATCTTCCGAAGGTGAAGGTGCCGACGCTGGTGGTGGGTGCGAATGGCGACCAGGACATTTTCAACTCAGACGTGAAGGCGGAGTACGACGCCTCGGGGGCGAAGGACAAGCAGCTCACGTTCATCGAAGGCGCGGATCATTTCATGCGCGCGGGCGGAACCAAATCAAACCTGGGAGACCCGCGGCCGCGGCTGATGAAGGTGCTGGTGGAATGGACCCGTGATCGATTCGCGCCGTAATGGTGATGCTTTCGCGAGGGAGAGAGGTCAGGTAATCTTCGCATTCCTGAGGCAATCGGGGATGCCACCCTAGCTCAGTTGGTAGAGCAGCTGATTCGTAATCAGCAGGTCGTCGGTTCGAATCCGACGGGTGGCTCCAAAAACGTAGCAAATTAGCGGACTTTTTCGTCGGCGCACCGTCGATTCCCGATGACTCCGATGAGTTGGTGCCGTTTTGGTGCCATTCAGCGGAGCCGCCCAAATTTTTCTAAATCGCGGAACGGACGACGAGTTTGGGGTCGAAACTTACTCCACTGGGAATCTCGTCCGGTGACTCCACCAGATGAGAAAAGTATCTTCGTGATTTGCGCCAACTGCGACCCCAGCAATGTTGGCCACTGCGTTTTCCAAATCGCGGTACTGTAGTTTTGACGCACCGGAAGGGACCGCGCCACGACAAAGAAACAGCGCTCTAGGCCACAGACTAGCAGTCTTTATTGCAGTTTCAATTTCCTCCACCGATGAGTCTCCACGCGCAAACGAGTAGATTTCCTTCTCGTAACTCACCCATTCCTTGCCTGCAGAGTTAAACAGCTCGGGATCGTAGGACTCGACGTCGTCGATCGTCATAAGGGTGTCCTGTCCGAGCAGCTGATAGCTCGGCGTGATGGCGGCAGCTTGCACGATGCTCGCCAGAATCCGAGCGGCCGCAAAATGTACCCGAAATATTTCGGCTTGAAATTCGTTATAGCCCGTAGGATCCGTATCCGCGCTTGTTAAGTCCTGGAGGTGATCGGGATCGATCCGCTTAGGAACGATCATGAAGAATGCGCCGTCGTGAAAATCGACTCGCTCAAGAATCAGCTTCGCCAAGCTCGTTCCGTCAGCGAGTTCACCGATCAGATAGGCTCTGGCACGCTCAATCTTCGTGAGCCGTTTGACCGCCGGTTCGAATCCCGCGTAGTCAAAGTCGCGAGCTACCTCATAGATTTGGTCGGCCGTGAGTTGAAACCTGTGATCTCCCCACCCAAGTCGAAGCGTCAAAGCATCCGAGACTTCCCCGTCACCAATTTGAAGATGACGTTCTTCGCGTATGCGTCCCGTTGCCTCGCTTAATTTTTGCGCGTACTGAAGCAAAGTTTTCGTGTCGGTACTCATCGATCATTCGATTTCGCGAACCTTCCACCATACTCCATTAACTTGTCATCGATAGGGTATGAATGGTTCACCCTGCAGGTCACGTCGCGAACTTAAATCTAAGGCTGGCCGCCGGATCCGCCGGTCAGCTCTCCGGAGCCGATTGCGGCAGGACGCGCGCACAGAATAGTGGTCAACGGGTCGTCGGTTCGAATCCGACGGGTGGCTCCAAAAGCGTAGCAAATACGCGGCTTTTCTGTGCGCAAATCGTACATTTTGGAGGGTTCCGACGTGATGGTGCCGTTTGGTGCCATCCAGATCGAAACCACGATCGCTTTTCCAGTTCCTTGTCAGCATTAGCGCCGCTTAGAGGCGCGCCTGCCCGTTGCTGTGAGCACCTATCGGGAGTGGTTCTCTGCGAAGGGGATTGCGATCCTTCGCTTGGTTTCTGTTTGGTGGCGGCGATACGCTTTGACGCAGTGAGAGACGACGAATCCTTCTCGATGAGTCGTTGACCTGCTGACTGATCATCAACGAGACCCGGAGCGGGCCTTCGTCGCGCCTGTTATGTGCACGAATCGCTGCGTGTCACGCCCGCGATGCTCGCGCGACCCATCCGGCCAAACTGACCCACTACCCAACTCTCAAACCTGCTTGCACCATCAAATAGAACAGATTAGACGGGGAAGCCTATGTCCTACCCGCTTCGAGGCGTCCGTAGGCGCTATGCGCGGAAGATCTGGCGGAAGGCCGGCCTACGATCGAAGCTACTGGTGCGGGCATTCGCCGAAGTGCCGCGCGAGCGTTACTTGGGTCCCGGAC
>Ga0210398_10000268_pt1 | contig 63614 bp, 49 predicted proteins | sample IncBWC4OmetaG_FD_161047 | JGI IMG/M metagenome (GOLD analysis project Ga0210398, IMG submission 161047) | Forest soil microbial communities from Barre Woods Harvard Forest LTER site, Petersham, Massachusetts, United States - Inc-BW-C-4-O | ecosystem: Environmental > Terrestrial > Soil >... | reverse complement strand
GATTCCGGGCAAAGCGGAGAGATTTTCGACGAGCCGCCTTCAGCGGCGGCCGAATCGAACGCAGCCGATCTGGGTCGTGCGCGGCCATTCAACGCGCTGCAGCAACGCTTGGGTCGCAAGAAAGTAAGCCACAAGATGCTGCGAGAAAATCCAGTCGCATTTCTTGCCTTCGATGTTCTGTACGCGAATAGCGAGATGTTGATTGATCGTCCCCTGCGAGAGCGAGCCAGGATTCTGGATGACCTGCTAGGAACAAAAAGTATTACAGGAACTTCGCCCGCAAGGCCGAGCTCATATCCAGCTGGCACACAACAGCAGCTTGCGTTCGATGACGAAGAGGCTGGACCGCAATCCAAGGTCATTCGCGCTCCCGTGTTCCGCACCGCAACTTCTGGCGAGTTAGACCAGTTGTTCACCGCCGCGAAGGCTCGCGGGAACGAAGGTCTGATGATCAAAGACCTGAACTCATCCTACTTACCCGGCAAGCGCGGAAAATCGTGGCTAAAGATGAAGCGCGAACTAGCGACCCTCGATGTGGTCGTGACCGCAGTGGAATACGGGCATGGCAAGCGCATAGGCGTCCTCAGCGATTACACGTTTGCGGTTTGGAATGAAGACCGGCTGGTAAATATCGGCAAGGCATATTCCGGCCTCAGCGACGCGGAAATTGCGAAGATGACGCAATGGTTTCTCGATCACACAATTGAAGATCAGGGTTTTCGGCGTACCGTTGAGCCAAGAATCGTGCTCGAAGTTGCATTCAACAACATGATGCGCTCAGAGCGCTATGAGAGCGGCTACGCCTTGCGATTCCCCCGCATCGTTCGCTTAAGGCCGGACAAATCGGCCGAGGAGGCAGACACGATTGCGAGAGTGGACGAAATATATTCCGCACAATCGGTTTAGGCCGCTCAACCGCCTAGTGGCTGTGATGATGGTGTTCGTGTGACTCGCCAACCGGGATCACACATCCATGCGCGACTTCGCACTGTGCATGTTCGAACTGGATCGTGGTGTGGCTGATGCGAAAATCGTGATGCAAGCATTCTTTGACGTCACGCAAGATGCGTTCGCTCACCGATGGCGGAATGTCTGCAATGGAGATGTGACAAGAAAGCGCCCGCGTTTCCGAACCGATATTCCAGACGTGAAGATCGTGGACGTCGTTCACGCCGGCGATGGCGCGGATCGCCGTCTCCACCAGCTCTATTTTCAACCCGCGCGGCGTTCCCTCAAGAAGAATGTTGAGTGTCTCGCGAACAATCCCGAAGCCCGACCAAAGAATGAGGATGCCGATTCCGATGGAAAGCGCGGGATCGATCCAGTACTTGCCGGTCGCCAGAATGGCCCATCCGCCCCCGATCACGGCCGCGGTTGAAAGCGTGTCGCCCACTTCATGCAGCAACGCGCTGCGAATATTGACATCGCCTCCGGAACGGTAGAGCAGGAAGGCGATGGCGCCATTCATCACCACGCCTGCGCCAGCGACCCACATCATCACTGCAGCTTGTACATGTTCAGGGTGTTGCAGGCGCAGAAACGACTCATAAAAAATGAAGAACGCCACCGCAACCAGCGAGAGGGCATTTATCAGAGCGGCCAGCACCCCCGCGCGGTGGTATCCATAAGTTTTCGTCGAACTGGCGGGGCGCGACTGCAAATAAACCGCAACCAGCGAAAGCAACAGCGCGAGAAAATCGGAGAGATTGTGACCGGCCTCCGAAAGCAAAGCCAGAGAGTGGGCGCGAATCCCTGCTACGACCAGCAACCCGATATACGCCAGCGTAACGCCCAGCGAGATTTTTAGAACCCGCTTGGGACCGTTCCCGCCGTGAACGTGAAGATGCATTCCTCTAAGTGTAAGGGCTGGCGAAACCTGCTTCAAGCGACTGTGCGCCGGACACGGGGCTCTCGAATCTTGCGAGCAGAAACGCCTGAGCCGCTCAGCGCTTGAAAAGATTCTGCAGGTAACGGTCGTTGTAAAGCGTAGTTTTGCTCTGCACAAACTCAAGAATCTTGTACATCTGCTCTCGTGACTCCCGGCTCATTTCCTTGAATTGAACTGCGATTCCGGAGCCAGGATGGATTCGCGCCACATTCCCTTCGGCGCTCAACGCGCCGTCGTCGATCGAGAAGACCAGTTTGAGAGCCGAAGTTGGGGACAGTATCGCGCTGGTTTCCACGTAGCATCCGCCCAGGCTGAGGTCGATGAGATTCCCGAATACGGGACCGCCTCCGGACTGAGGATGCAATTCAACCGTAAGCCGGCATTTCATTCGGGTATGCAGCCGCCGGTCTTTGAGAGAAGGCAGTTTCTGCTTCTCGACGTACATCCGGCGGTCCGCCTGCGTGAGGAGTTGTTCCGCATCGTCCCCATCATCCGGAGAAATAGCGACCCCCACGCTCAACGAGAGGATTTCCTCGCCGCAAACTTCGAAGCCTGCCTGCTTGGCAAGCGGGCGTATCTGCTCAATCTTTTTTCGCGCGGCCTCTGCATCCAGTCCCGGTGCGATCACCACAAACTCGTCCCCGCCCATTCGCGCAACGTAATCGTATTCGCGGCAACTGTCTTTCAAGGCCTGCGCGAATAAACGCAGCACGCGGTTCCCTTCGAGATGGCCGAAACGGTCGTTGATCTTCTTGAAGCCGTTCATGTCACAGACCATCACGGTAAGTGGCGCCTTGTCTCGCTTGCATCGCGCCAATTCGCGGTCCAGCTGCAGGAACAGGGAACGTGCGTTGGGCATGCCGGTGAGATAATCCGTGGTCGCTGAGTTCTCGGCCTGCTGATACTTGAGGGCGTTTTCGATGGCCAGAGCCATCTTGCCGCTGACCGCAAGCAGTAAACGCAGATGGTCGGAGGTAAACGCATCCCGCTCGGCACGGTAGAGGGCGAGAACGCCAATTACACCACTTACCCCCTCAAGCGGGACAGCCAGGGCTGAACGCAGCGTGCTGAACTTATCGGGATCGTTCAAATATCCCGGCTCAACTGAGGGATTGCCGTTAACGATCGGCTTCTTGTTCTGAGCCACCCAGCCGGAAAGACCGTCTCCCAGGGGAATTCGCAGAGATGAAAATAGGCGGTAGTTGTCGCCGTTCACGTATTCCGGGGTTAAGAGATCGTCGCGGAGAATATAGATTGCGATGGCGTCGTAGGGCACCATCGGTTTCAGCTTCACCGAGAAGACTGACAGCGTTTCGCCGAGGCTCAGCGAAGCGCCCAGATCCTGGCTCAACTCAAACAACGATTGCGCCTCCTGCCGTGCCGCCGCAATCGACGACAGGAAAGTTGCTTCTCTTCCAGCGGCATCGGAAACCGGAGCGCGTTCGTAACCGGCCGCCGGCGCCGGCCCTGGCGCCAACTTTCGCGCGCTCGCCGCTCCCAGTACACTATTTTGCGAAGACTGCGTGACTGCCAGATTTTCTAAAGCGCGATAGCGGCGTTGCAGAACTTCCACCACTTTAGGATCGAAGGACTTTCCGGATTCCTCCGCCAGCCGCTTCATGACTTCATCCAGCGCCATCGCCCGGCGGTATTGCCGGTCGGATGCCAGCGCATCGAGGTAATCCACGGCTGAAAGTATCCGAGCGCCGATCGGTATCTCCGCTCCTCTCAATCCCGCCGGGTATCCCGATCCGTCCCATTTTTCGTGATGCGCACGAACGATCGGAACCACCGGGTAAGGGAAGCGAACCCGTTCCAGAATCTCAGCTCCCACGATCGTGTGGATCTTCATCTTCTCGAACTCTTCCGGAGTCAGCCGCCCCGGCTTTGCGATGATGTGCTCAGGAACCGCAAGCTTGCCGATATCGTGGAGCAGGGCCGCGGCGTGAAGAGCTTCCAGGTCGGTGCCCTTCATACCCAGCTCTTTGGCAACTTCGAGGGCATAAATTCTAACCCGCTGGAGGTGATCGTGCGTCGTCTGGTCTTTGGCCTCGATTGCGAGGGCAAGCGCTTCGATGGTTCTCAGGTGAAGATTTGCAATCTCCTCCACATGCCGCTTCTCGTCTTCCAACTTGCCCAAGTACAGGCGGTACGAGCGGTAAATGATGTAAATGGCTGGGAGAAATAACAGCGACGTCTCCCAATTGAACTGTTGATTAAACCAGGCGATCGCCCCCGCGATCCCTGCGCCTACAAGGTAGTAGGGAAACGACCACAAATAGCAGTCGGCCAGAATTTTGCTAAGTGGCCTTCCCTCGCTGAACGAAATCACGGTGGCGATGCAGCCTGCATTCGCGAAGAAATAAGTGGAGGCCGCGATACACAGGATTAAAGGACGGCTGACGATGAATTGGCTGACGAAAGTATTGTGATAGACGAGGTAAGCAAGAGCCGTCGAAACCGAGCCGGCACAAACGTTAAATGTCGATTGGATCGCGCTCGGCCTGTGGGGATACAACGTCTGGGCCAGCATTGAAATCGCGCCCAGCGTGAGCGCCTCTGAATAACTCAGTTCCGCGATCGCGACCAGAATAAACAGGAAATTTACAGACAGCGTGCCGGTAATGCCGGGCAAGGTAACTCGCAGACGCGAGGCCAGGATCGAAACCCCCAAATAGCAAATGAATTCCGCGATGTTTTTGCTGTTCGGATGGGCTGCCGCCTGCAGCAATGAAACCAATCCAGCGGCAATGATGATGCCAACGAAGCCTTTGCCCGCCAAGGGCAAATCACCCCACGAGTTTTTTTGGGTTGGCATCGTTTGAGAGTAATTCCGCACGATTACCGGCTTGTCCGGAACCGGTATATCCAATCAAGGATAAATGGGTAACCCATTGACTGGGATTGGCTTGTGCGTGATTCGACAAACTTCCGTAACGCGTCGCCACGACCCTTCGTGCGGTTTTCATGCATCCTTTGTGAATCCAAACGGTTGCACGAAATGAGGTTTTCTTAATCGAGCTGGCTACTGTCACCGACAAGCCCGGTTGCGCTTCAAAATGTGCTTGTCGTACGTATGCTCACGAAAGGCGCTTTGGCACGTAGAATACCTATATGCGCACAGTTGTGGACATTTTCGCGCAAATCTTCCGCACCCTCTGGGCGCACAAGCTGCGTTCCTTTCTCACCATGTTCGGAATTGCATGGGGGGTTGGCTCGTTGCTGTTGCTCGTTGGGTTGGGCGAAGGATTCCGCTCGGGCAACAAGCGCGAATTGGCGCAGTACGGCAAAGACATCATGTTCATCTTTCCGGGGCGGGCTCCCGTGGTCCAGGGCAGCATGAACTCCGCTCGGAATTATCTGCTGACCTATCAGGATTTTCTTGATATCCGCCGCGAAGCGCCTCACGTGCGTACTGCCTCGCCGGTACTTACTCGTCCCGACGTACGCGCGGTCAGCGAATTTGCCAGCGCCAATGGAGAGATCGCCGGAGTAGAACCTCAGTTCGGCGACATACGCTACCTTCCGCTCAAACAAGGCCGATGGCTCAACGACCTCGACGAATCCCAAAGACGCAACGTGATCGTTCTCGGAGACGAGCTGAGCAAGAATCTGTTTCCCGGGCGCCCAGTAGTCGGCTCAACGATCATTCTGAATGACATCAGCTTCGAGGTGATCGGGTCAGTACAGCGCGTGGGCCGGGGCGACGACAATTCCACCAACATGCGCGGCTATATTCCGTTTCACGTGATGGCAAGTTTGTTTCCGCTGAAGGGCGAGAACCACGAAAATTCGATCTCGTTCATCAATTACCAGCCACGCGTGACCGAGGAGCATCTGCTGGCCCAGGATGAAGTTCGCAAGATCGTTGCCCGCAATCACGGCTTCGACTATCACGACAAGGATTCCTTCGAAGGCTGGGATACGATACAGAATTCGAAGGCCATGGGCAGCATCTTCGATGCAATGAATATGTTCCTGGGGGCGGTTGGATTGGTGACCCTCGCCCTGGGCGCAATCGGAGTGATCAACATCATGCTGGTGACGGTCAGCGAGCGCACGCGCGAGATTGGATTGCGCATGGCTCTGGGTGCGACCCGCAGAAGCATTCTTGCCCAATTTTTTCTGGAAGGCATCCTGCTGACTTTGTTCAGCGGTCTAATCGGCATGGGCTTCGCCGCCGCTTTGATGGCGGCCTTGGGCACCGCCCAACCAGAAGGAGGTTTTGATCCGCCGAAGCTGGTCGCGTCCACCGCCGTTTTGGCGATTGGCAGCCTCATGCTGGCCGGAGTGATCGCGGGACTCTATCCGGCGCGAAAAGCGGCCAGACTGCAACCGGTGGAAGCGTTGCGTCAGGAATAAGGCATACGTAAGAGATCAGCTTCGTAAACGACCATCTATGTTCGGCGACCTATTACAAGAAGCTTACGGGGCGATGCGCCACAACCGGCGCCGCACGGCTCTTACCATGCTCGGTATGGCGTGGGGCATTGCTACGGTCGTCATGCTCCTGGCGTATGGTAACGGTTTCGGCACAGCGATCCAGGCGATCTTCGCCAACTTTGGCACCAAGCTGATGATTGTCGTTCCCGGCCGCACATCGATGCAGGCTGGAGGGCAAAAAGCTGGCCAGCAAATTCGCTTCACCATGGAGGACGTGGATAGTCTCACCACCAACCTGCCGCAGATCACGCACATCACCCCCGAAGTCGACAAACAGTCCAGCGTTCAATTCGACACTCGAACATTTACCTTCGATGTTACCGGAGATTATCCCAATGTCGAATCGGTGCGCGCTCTCGCTCTCAGCAGCGGACGGTTCTATAACATGCAGGATGAAACGCAGCGCGCCCGCGTGGCGGTGATCGGCTCCGAGTCGAAAGACAAACTCTTTTCCGGACGAAATGCATTGGGCGAACGCATTCGCATCGAGGGGCTCAGTTTCGAAGTCATCGGAGTTCTCAGGGCCAAAATGCAGGAAGGCGATGACGATATCAACCGTGCCGTCTACGTCCCTTTCACTACGATGAGCGACATTAAAGACACTCACTATCTCGACTCGATCTGGTTCAACTACGAAACTCCCGAGTACGCCAGACTTGAGCAAGGTGCCCGCGCCATTCTGGCCTCTGAGCACAAATTTCTTGTATCGGATCGGCGCGCTGTCCGCATTTTCAACCTCATGGAACAGGTCCACCAGTTCGAAGTAATCACCATCGGCCTGAAAATCCTCCTTGGTTTCATTGGCACGCTGACCCTCGGTATTGGCGGTGTCGGCCTGATGAATATCATGCTTGTCTCCGTAACCCAGCGCACTCGGGAGATCGGCGTGGAAAAAGCCCTGGGCGCGCGCCGCGCAGACATTCTCCTTCAATTTCTCGCCGAAGCCCTCACCATCACGTTCATGGGGGGAATCTTGGGCATTGTTCTGGCATTCGTCGTCTCGCTTTCGGTTGGAAGACTTACCCTGTACAGCGCAATCGCCAAGAATGCCGAAGCGGCAGACATTCGGCTGATCATCGCGCCCAGCACTCTCATCGTGGCGACCCTCATTCTCAGTGTCGTCGGGCTGATCAGTGGAATGGTTCCCGCCATCCGCGCGTCCCGTCTTGATCCCATCGAAGCGCTGCGCTATGAATGATTCAGCACCGTTCGATTTCACACATGTTTTGAAGTTCGTTTCACTCCCGCCACACGATCCATCTTAATAAATCACTACAACGAAAGCCGGACGGCAACCTACCCCCATCCGCCCTCATCCAACGCTAACCAAATCACGGATTTAGACGAGGAGTTCATGGCGGGAAAAAATACGGCAGTTTTCGGGATTTATCAAACGCAATCCGATGTTGAGTACGCCGTTGACGCTCTGCGGGCCGAAGGGTTCCGCAACACCGATGTTTCCGTTCTCTTTCCTGAGAATAAGGGCACCAAAGATTTCGCAGTGGAGAAAAATACTAAAGCTCCGGAGGGCACGGCGGCCGGTGCGACAACCGGTGTGGTAATCGGCGGCGTACTGGGCTGGTTAGCCGGCATTGGCGCTTTGGCGATTCCGGGCGTGGGCCCCCTTATTGCCGCGGGGCCGATCGTTGCCGCATTAGCGGGAGTCGGAGTGGGAGGAGCGGTCGGTGGAATTGCTGGAGCCTTGGTCGGGATGGGTATTCCGGAATATGAGGCGAAACGCTACGAGGGACGAATTAAAGATGGCGGCATTTTGCTCTCAGTGCATTGCGACGATAGCAACTGGACGACAAAAGCCAAGCACATCCTCGATCGAACTGGCGCACAAGACGTAGCCTCTGCCGGGGAAGCTTCGGCGGACTGGCAGAAGACCGATAAGCCGTTGCCTCGTGCCAGTTGAATTGAGTCGCGCCGAGTATTGCGTTGATCCGCCGAGATTGCTGGGCCATCGCAAACTGTTTTTGATTTGATTCGTAGGTCGCGAACTTCGGAGGGGAGGATTTATGAAGAGCTTTTCTTGGATTGCGCTTCTCGCAGTAGCTCTGTCAGGTACGGTGTTCGCGCAAGATAATTCCGGCACGACAATGTATCCCACCTCCCCGCAACCGCAACAGGCGCCACCCACAGGTCAGGACGCTGCGCCGCAGCAGATGAACCAAAACACCGGACAGAACGATCAGATGCCGGTCTTCCGCGTAAACGTTTATGCCCGCACTGCCCGCGCGGTGAATTACCGCAACCGCGGCGGCTCGACGACGGTTGAGATCAAAGGCACGGATCTTATGCCTGCGGTCGCCGGACATGCCAAAGTAGAAAGCAAGGGTGGGCGTCTCGCCATTAGCGCGGAACTGAATCACATGCCGCAGGCTGTCTCTCTGGGAGGGCAGTATCTCACTTATGTGTTGTGGGCGATCACTCCCGAGGGCCGCGCCGTGAACCTCGGCGAAATCACCCCCGGAGACAACGGTAAGGATAAGATCGACGTCACCACGGACCTGCAAGCCTTCGGCATGATCGTGACTGCCGAGCCCTACTATTCCGTCATCTATCCGAGCAACAAAGTTGTTGCCGAGAACGTAATTCCACAGGGAGTGAAAGGTTTCGAAGAGCCGATCGACGCAAAGTTCGATGTGCTTGAGGGCAATCAATACACCATTGATGTTCCCGCGGACCAGCTTCCCTCGAGCCATGAAAATCAGAAAATTCCCCTCGACTTGCTCGAAGCCCGGAATGCTGTTGCCATCGCGAAAGCAGCCGGAGCGAAGCAGTATGCGCCGGATAGTCTCACCAAGGCCGAAGACATGCTGCAGCGTGCCGAGGATTATTACCAGCGCAAGCAGGGCCGGACACCCATCGGCACCGCGGCTCGCGGGGCGACTCAGATGGCGGAAGATGCCCGCGTGCTGACGTTGCGGCGGAAGGAACAGGAAAAGCTCGACGCCGAAAAGCGCGCTTCTCAGGAAGCCCAGGCACAAGCCGAGGCCAATGCCCAAGCGGCCCAAGCGGCAGCCGCCCAGGCGCAGGCGCAATCGGATGAAGATGCACGGCGGCGCGCCGACGCAGAGGCAGCCAGAGCCCAGGCCGAGCAACAGCAGGCAGCCGCTCTAGCTCAGCAGCAGCAGGCGCAAGCACAGGCAGAAGCCGCCCGCCAGGCGGCGGAGCAGGCGGACCGCCAGCGGCAAGAAGCGATCCAGCAAAAAGAACAGATGCGCGCCCGCCTGCTGGCACAGCTAAATCAAGTCTTGCAGACGCGAGACACGGCGCGGGGATTGATCGTGAGCATGCCAGATGTCCTGTTCGATTTCAACAAATACACGTTGAAGCCCGAGGCGCGCGAGCGGCTGGCCAGAATTTCCGGAATCGTACTCGCCTATCCTGATCTGAAACTACAGGTGGAAGGCTATACGGACTCAATCGGCAGTGACGAATACAACCAGCAGCTCTCCGAAAAGCGCGCCGAAGCCGTGCGCGATTACCTGGTGGGTTCGGGCGTCTCCATGAATAGCGTAGCCGCGGTCGGCATGGGAAAAGCTGATCCGGTCGCGGACAACACCACGGCAGCAGGGCGCAAATTGAATCGCCGGGTGGAGATGGTTGTTTCAGGCGACGTAATCGGTAGCCAGCTCACTCCGGGAGCGCCGGCTGATAACGGACAAACGCCGCCTCCCGTTAATCCGCAATAAAGCGAATTTCGGTCTAGCAGTGCATTCATGCGGGAGTGAGGATCTGGCAGAGCAGAACGAAGCTGGTGGCGGCGCGTGGACTCGAACCACGGACCTACGGATTATGAGACCGTCGCTCTAGCCACCTGAGCTACGCCGCCGATAATCGAGAATCAAGGACAAAAACAGTCGCGGGTCAATCCAGGAATCCACAAAGATCCGACGGTCTTACGCATTCCTTCGCGACGCTTATTCCCCCAGTTTTCATTCTATGAGCCGTTGCAAAAAAGTGTCAAACCGCGAGACTCGGGACACTCTCGAGTAGCACAAAAAGAACCAGAAACGTCTACGACACTCCCCTCCACAGAAATTCCGCTTCGACAATCGAAAATCTGTATACTTTCGTCTTTCGGGGAAACAACATAACCGCTCGCGGGAAGGGGAGCCCGCAATCAATGGATCCACTTTGGCTGATGTTAAGCAGTTTGACTTGCACGCTGACTGCGCTCATTTTTGTCGAGGTGCGGCGTATTCGCAGAAGATTGGAAAAGGGAGTACCGGAACCCAGTTCCGTAAAAACCGCCGCTTGAACGTCTTGCTGGTGACGGTGCCATTCCAGAGTTGCGAGTTGCACCCTAAAACTAGAGAGTAGCCCTTGCATGCGGACGATTGCCGTCATTCCCGCCCGGCTTGCTTCGACACGCTTGTCGCGCAAAATGCTGCGGGAAATTGCGGGCAAGCCATTGATCGGTTGGGTATATGAAGCCGTGCGGCGCTCGCCGATGCTCGCGGATGTGATTATCGCCACCGACTCCGCTGAGATTCTCGAAACCTGCCGAAGCAATAACTGGAAAGCGCAAATGACCTCGCCCGCTCACCGGAGCGGCACCGAGCGTGTTCATGAAATCGCAGGCTCGGTTTCCGCCGACGTTTATGTCAACGTGCAGGGCGATGAGCCTATGGTACGCGCCGAGCAGATCGAGACGCTGCTTCAGGTCATGAGCGAACCGAACATCCAGGTAGGGACCGTCAAAACGCCATGCGCTCCTGCCGAGGTTGAAAATCCGAATGCGGTCAAGGTTGTTACCGCAACCGATGGCAAAGCGCTCTATTTCTCGCGAGCCACAATTCCGTGCGATCGCGACGGAACGAATCCGCTTTATTACAAGCACCTTGGCCTATATGCCTATCGCAAGCCGGCGCTTGATCTATTCGTAAGGTGGCCGGAGTCATTGCTGGAAAAGACTGAGCGGCTGGAGCAACTGCGGTTCCTCGAAAACGGAATCCCAATCGGCGTAGCCGAAACTCCTTTCGACTCTATCGGGGTTGATACAGAGGAAGATCTGTTGCGCGTATCTGAAATCCTGCGGAAGCGCTGAACTGCTCTTTGTGGATTGCCGCCAAACTCCAAGTGTTCTCTGCACTATATCTGCAAATCTGCATTTTGCGTGCGCCAAGCCTCGGCAGCAGCTACCCTTCTTGAAATTGCGGGATGCGAATGGAAGAGAGCTTCGATCCATTTCGAAGGAGTTCGTTCCGCCAGGTTCTGGCTTGCGAGCTTGTTCATGGAAGAAATAAAAGGTTCCACGGTTGCAATGGACTCGAAAGCATAGCGATCTGCCTGACGCTCGTTATAGCGCGAGTAGGCGTTTAGCGCGGGCATGAGGGCCAGCGAAATCACGCTTGCAGTCAGAGCCAGCAACGGCAGGTTGGCGAAGTCGGAAAGCTCCTCGAACATGTGACGATCGACCGCAAGGTGCAGTACCCAATTCGCCGCCCAGAAGCCGAGCAAGGTAATGCCGGCCTGCACCAGAATGCTTTTGAAAATGTGCTTGTGGACATGGTGGCCGAGTTCATGGGCCAGCACGGCTTCGATCTCGTCAGGAGCGTAATTATCGAGCAGCGTATCCGCCAGAATGATTCGCCGAGTATTGCCGAGGCCGGTAAGGGCCGCATTCGCTTTCTTTGTTTTTTCTGAAAGTTTCCAGCGATAAACTCCGCGAATCCGTGTGCCCGCGTGCTCGCTCAACAGAACCAGACGGCGGCGCAGGTCCTCATCTTCAAGTGGTTCGAACTTATAGAAGATGGGAAAGAGCACCACCGGCGCAAGCTGCGCCATAACGATGAAGAGGCCCATGAAGAGCGCCCACGCGAGAATCCACCAGTGTTGCGGCCATTGGCGGATCATAAAATAAAGTAACTCCACGACGATGCCCGCAAGCACCAACCCGACAAGAAATCCTTTGGCTTCATCCCAGAGCCAGGAACGAAATTTCTGCGTGGCAAGCTGGAATCGTTGTTCCAACCGGAAATTGTAATAATCGAGGCCGAAACTCAAAGTCTTGCCGATCAGAAGCAACAGAAATAGATAAATGAAAACGGCGACGGGGTAATTCTGGAAGGCCCTCCGCAACGCGAGATCGCGCAGCCAGCCGGTCCAGCCGGTGAGCAACAGTACGATCAGGAATGCGAAACCGATTCCGAAGTCGGCGACGCTAAGCCAGCGGTGAATCCGATTGTAGCGGCGCGCCTCTGGTGAATCGTCGATAGAGGACGCCGGTGCCGTTGTGGCAGCAAAATTCATGCTTGTTAGCAGTATCGCATTGTCTGAAGACGATTTGTACTGGCTCGAGGATTGCGGCACGGTTACCCGGCATTCATGACAAAGTTCTGAGCGTCGGCCAGAATCTCGCTGACCAACTCCGGCGATGCGGCTTCGGCGTAAGCCCGCAGCAGGGGCTCGGTTCCCGATGCGCGGAAAAGGATCCACGCTTCCGCCCCATTCCGGTTGGCCGGTGCATCGAGAAAGAACTTGACGCCATCCAGATTCTCTTTCTTCATGACACGATATTTGCCAAGGCTCTGTGTGCTTTCCGACCGGGCACGTTGAATTGCGTTCTGTTTGACGTTCTCCGGGATGTGTAAATCGCGTCTCCCATAGTAATGCGGCCCAAATTCGCGTTGAATATCTGCCACTAACTGCCCGAGGGGTTTGCCTTCTTCTGCCATGACATTGGCGAGCAGCAAGCAATTCAAAATTCCGTCGCGCTCGGGAAGAAAACGGGAGTAGCCGATTCCCCCGGATTCCTCGCCGCCGATCAGGATCTCGTACTCCATCATCAGATCCGCGGTGTACTTGAAACCAATCTGGGTTTCGTGAAGTCTGCGGCCATGTCTGGCGGCAATGCGATCGAGCATGCGAGTTGTATTGAACGCGCGGACCACGTCTCCCGGCCACTTCTTTCGCTCGAGCAGCCATCGCAGCAGAACACTGAATATTTTGTGAGAATCGACGAAACTGCCGTCTTCCGCAACTGCGCCGATTCGATCGGCATCACCGTCCGTTGCAAGCCCAGCGTCGCACTTCTCGCGAACAACTGTTTGCTGCAGCAGCAAAACGTGCGGCTCGATCGGCTCGGGATTGATATCGGGAAATAACGGATTCACGTCTTGCCGAATCGCGACATGCTCAACGCCGAAATCGCGAAAGATTCCAGCCAAGATCCCCCGCCCCGAACCGTACATTGAGTCGATAGCCACCTTGAATTTCGCCTTCCCGATCAAATCCATATCGGCAAAGTGGCATACCGCTTCGATGTAGCGGCTTTTCAGATCGCGTTCCTCGATGAGCGCTTTGGTGCCGTGCGGCATCGCACCTGCACGCAGTTCATTCTCTACCTCTTTCATGATGGCAGGCGTCGCCGACCCACCAAACTTTGCCTTGAACTTCACTCCATTCCAATTCCACGGGTTGTGGCTGGAGGTGATCATCACCCCGCCAGCCGCACCATCGCTTTTCACCGCGAAAGAAACCGCCGGCGTCGGGGTGTAGTCGTTAGCTAGCTTCACTGGAATTCCTGCGTTGGCAATAACTTCCGCGGCAACTTGCGCCGCACGTTGCGAGGCAAACCGGGTATCGTAGCCAACGATAAGCCCTCGGCGCGCGTCCTCATGTTTCAAAACATAGGAGGCGATGGCTCCAGCAACTCGGCGCACATTGTCGAAAGTAAAATCGTCGGCGATAATGCCGCGCCATCCGTCGGTTCCGAATTTGATTTCCTGAGCCATGTCGTGTATCGAATAATTTCTGCCGCAATGCATTGAACGGGCGTATCAGCGCTTGAACTGCATGTGAATATTCACCCAATATTCGCCGTGAGGAGGAGGATTGAAACTTGCCGTCAGAAGCAAATCCCGGCTGCACATGGCAAACTGGGTTTCGGGATATACCAACACCTCCTCGACCTTGCCGCCGCCGCTGAGCTTCAAAAGGATATCGAAGGGATCGACTTTCGATGCCGACCCTTTGCACTGCTTTATGCCCGCTTGATACTTGTTGAATAGTTCCCCGCCAAATTGCTCATCGTACTTCTTCCCAGCGGGAGTTTTTAGGTTGGCGTCAACCGCGGCGAGCGCATCAGCGAGCCGTTCCTTGTCAACTGCGGCGCCCGCGCCAAGAAGCACAAGAGCCGCCAGAACAGCCAGAATGCCTTTGCTGAATTTCATCGTGCGATCCCTATTTTTTGTTGCGTTCGCGCCGGCAGTGGCTCACACAAGCTTATGCATTTTCTTCTCATCCAGGTACTTCACCACTTTACCAACCTCCTGAGCATGCTGCCGGGTTGTGATCAGCAGAGCATCATGCGTTTCCACCACCACCAAGTCAGTCACTCCGATGCTGGCGACAAACTTACCGGGCGCATACACGTAATTTCCCTTTGAATTCAAAGTGAACATCGCGTCGCTGTGAATGAGATTATCTTCTAGCGGACGGCTCTTTGCCGCATGATGCTCATGCAGCGCTGTCCACGAACCCAGGTCGTTCCAGCCGAAGTCAGCGGGCAAGCAAAAGATGTTTCCCGCCTGCTCGCCCTTGGCCGAACGCGGTTCCAAGACGGCGTAGTCGATGCTGACGTTCTCACACTTGGGATACAGGTTGCGAAAAGTTGCGGCGAACTTCTTGGTGCCGAACGCGGAAGCAATCTTTTCAAGAATAGCCGCTGTCTTGGGAAGATATTCTTGCAGCGCATTCTTCAAGGTCCGGGCGCTCCACAGGAACATGCCACTGTTCCAGAAATAATTTCCCGCAGTCAAAAAGGCCGCTGCAGTTTCTGCGTCCGGCTTCTCGGTGAATCGTCGTACGCGCAGACCCTTGCCTCGCGAGGCAGAGCCAGCTTCAATGTAGCCGTAGCCGATTTCCGGACGAGTTGGTCGAATTCCAAGCACAACGATATTCTCGCCTGCGCCTGCGATCTTAATGCTGCGTTCGATGGTTGCGCGATAGGCATCCCGGTTGGCAATCACGTGATCGGAGGGAAACATTCCGATTACCGCATCCGGATTCTCGCGCAGAAGTAAAAATGCCGCGAGTCCGATGGCTGGGGCGGTGTTGCGTCCGAGAGGCTCGGCGAGAACTTGCTCTTTCGAGAGCTTCGGAAGCTGTTTCAGAATCGCGGGACGAAGATCTTCATTGGCGATGATCCAAAATCGCTTCGCCGGAGCCAGCGGCAGCAACCGCGCAACAGTTTGCTGAAGCATGGTTCGGTTGCCATCAAGCGCTAACAATTGCTTGGCACGTTTCCTGCGGCTCAGAGGCCAGAAGCGCGTACCTCGGCCTCCGGCTAGAATTACAGGATAGAAGTTTGCATTCTTGAGCAAGCTTTCTTTCGCGTCTCCATTCTTTAAATTCGCGTTTCCGGCTCGGGGAGCCTGGTTCCGGGCACTCGCGCGCGAAGAAATTCCAGTCTCCACTGCGGCGTGACCGTGACATTCGCAATCGAGGCCGGGATAACCACAGCATCCCCTTTGGCGAAAGTAACCGGTTCACCGGCGGTGCTCTGCACTATTCCGCATCCTTCGATGGCTACGAGAATCTGCGCAGAGTTCCGGCCCGAATCGTCGCACTTACCCAGCTCCAAACTGTCTTTCAGTTCGAAGATGTCGACAACGAAATAAGGAGCCGCGACCAACGAAGCCTGCCGGTTACCGCTCCCCTTGATTTGTACGGGAGCCGGACGCATAACTTTTCCCGACGCAACTTTTTCCTTTACCGCGGCCAAGCCATGCTGCAGATGCAGTTCACGCGGCCGGCCGTAGTCATAAAGACGATAAGTTGTATCTGATTGCTGCTGGGTCTCTACAATCACTGAACCGGGCCCGAGCGTATGCACGGTTCCGCCAGAAACATAGATCATGTCACCGCTATAAACATTAAACCAGTTCAGCAATTCTTCGGCACGATTCTCGTGGATCGACTGTTCGAATTGTGCGACGCTCGCTCCCGGCTTCAGTCCCAAAGCGATTTGCGCTCCGGGCTTTGCATGTGCCACATACCAGCACTCGGTTTTCCCCCATGGTTCGCCCACTTTCAACGCCTGCGCGTCGTCGGGATGAACCTGCACCGAAAGCTTCTCGTGCGGGAAAAGAAATTTCAGAAGAAGTGGAAAACGACTGGCATCGCGCGCCGCTTCTCCGACAAGGGCGCGCTGATACTTCTTACTGACCTGCGCCAATGTCTCTCCGGCGAGCGGGCCGTTCGCCACCTTGCAATCGTCACCGGTAAGCCAGGCCTCGCCAATTTTCTCCGAGAACTTTTGATTCGGGTAAATCGGCGACAAGTCGTACGTACCCCATGGGCGTGGGTCGAAGCCGGGAACCATCAGCAATGGATATAGCTCGCCCATAGAAGCGCCCAGATAAAAAAGGCCGCTCGCGAAGGGACGGCCTTAGCCGAACTAAATTGTTTCCGCGCTTAGAGCGCGGAGAAAAACTTTCGCATTCGCTCCAGTCCGCGATCCAGTTCCGCCTTCGAAGTAGCGTACGAAACCCTGACGTGGTTGCCAGTGCCAAATCCTTCTCCTGGCACCGTTGCCACATGGACCTCGCGAAGCAATCTTCCCGCGACATCGGATGCCGACTTCATACCACCGCGACCCAGAAATGCCGAGATGTTCGGGTAAGCATAAAAAGCACCTTCGGGCAGCGTGCAGGTAATACCGGGAATCGAGCGCAGGCCTTTTACAACATGATCGCGCAATTCGATGTATTCGCGCCGCATTTCCGCTACGCAATCCTGTGGTCCGCGTAGCGCCGCGACAGCCGCCTTCTGCACAATCGAGGTTGGATTCGAAGTCGATTGGCTTTGCAACTTAGACATCGCACTGATCACAGCAGTAGGGCCAAGCGCGTAGCCGAGCCTCCAGCCGGTCATGGCATAAGTCTTCGAAAGCGATCCGAGAACAACGATACGCTCCCGGAATTCGCGCAGTGAACCCACCGAGAAATTCTTGGCGGTGTAATTCAGATACACGTAGCATTCGTCCGACAATACCCAGATTCCGCGCTCGTGGGCGAACCGCACGATCTCCGTCAGATCCTTTGGGCTCATCACCGCGCCGGAGGGATTCGAGGGCGAATTCAGAATAATCGCTTTGGTTTGGGGTGTGATTAATCTCGCCACCATTTCGGCGGTGACCCGAAAACCTCGAGCTTCGTCGGTTTCCAACAGAGCGCATTCGCCGCCCGCATAACGCACAATATCTTTGAAAGACACCCAGTAGGGAACGGGCAGAATTACCTCGTCGCCGTGATCAACCAGCACCTGAATGGCGTTGAATAACGCATTCTTGCCTCCCGTGGAAGCGATGGCTTCTTCACGCCGGTAATCGGAGTCAAAATCCACAGCATGACGATGTACGATAGCGTCGCGCAATTCCGGTGTGCCCGGTACCGCGGTGTACTTGGTGAAATTTCCCTGAATGGCTGCGATCGCAGCGTCTTTGATGTGTTGCGGAGTAGCAAAGTGCGGCTCCCCCGCTCCGAAATCGACCACGTCGATGCCTTGAGCCCGTAGCTTGTCGGCCTCAGCCACCACCGCCATCGTGGCAGAAGGTTGAATCCGATTGATTCGATCGCTGAGATGAAGCGCTTCACTCGTGGCCGTGGTCATGCCTTTCGTTTTCTCCTTCTCTCTCTTCGATCCAGTTCGCTTCCGCTAGTCGATTCCAGAACTTCTCTCATGCGGGCATCCCGCAGCTTGTAAGCAGGATCGAGTTTTTCGCGAAGCTTCTCTTCCACGATTTCCGGCACCAATCCTTTAACCGGCCCGCCCGCCTGCGCCACCTCCCGCACCAGCCGCGAGCTGACGTACGAGTATTTATCGGCGGGCATCATAAAAACGGTCTCCAGCGTGGGCTCAAGCTTACGGTTCATGAGCGCCATCTGCAATTCGTATTCATAATCGCTGATCGCCCGGATGCCGCGTAAAATGCAGGTCGCGTTCTGCGACTTGGCGTACTCGACCATCAGGCCGTCAAACGTGTCGATGCGAACATTGTCAGACTGCGCCGTTAATTCGCGGAGCATTTCCAGGCGCTCCGCCAGGCTGAACATCGGGCTCTTTTCCGGATTGCGCAGGATCGCCACCACAAGCTCTTCAAAAATCTTGGCCCCACGGCCGATGAGGTCGAGATGGCCGTTCGTTGGTGGATCAAACGAACCGGGATATATTGCCAGGCCCTTGTGCAATCGTCCTCACAGGCACGAATCCGATAATCGACATTCTATGCGGGGAGCGCGGGGATGGCAATTTTGAAGTTGGATAGGGGGCGCAGCGAGAATGCAGCCCCCGGAAGAACTCTTTAACGGCGCGCCGCCACAATCGGCGCCTTAACGGAGTCTGTTGCCGCCGGCATCGTCGTAACGCGTGCACCCTGAACCGGAGGCGTCTGGGTTGAGGCTGCCGGTTGTGCTGGCCCCGTACCCAGCCCAAGCGCTTTACGCACCTCCGCGTCTAGTTTGGCCATAGTGTCTTTGTTGTCTTTGAGGAACTGGCGGGCATTCTCGCGCCCTTGGCCGATGCGCTCGCCTTTGTAACTGAACCACGATCCCGACTTCTCAATCACGTTGTTGTTGACGGCAAGATCGAGCAGGTCGCCCTCGCGAGAGATGCCTTCGCCATAAAGAATGTCGAACTCGGCTTCGCGGAACGGCGCGGCCACTTTATTCTTAACAACTTTCACTTTGGTTCGCGAGCCGATCACCACATCGCCTTCTTTCACGGCTGCGATGCGGCGAATATCCACGCGCACCGAGGAATAAAATTTCAGCGCACGCCCGCCGGTTGTGGTCTCCGGATTGCCGAACATTACGCCAATCTTTTCGCGGATCTGGTTGATGAAGATCAGGCAAGTGCGTGACTTGGAGACTGTTCCCGTCAATTTGCGCAGCGCCTGCGACATCAGCCGCGCCTGCAGGCCCATGTGGCTGTCTCCCATTTCGCCGTCGAGCTCGGCCTTCGGCACCAATGCAGCCACCGAATCGACCACTAACACGTCAATCGCGTTTGAGCGCACCAGCGCTTCGGTAATTTCGAGCGCCTGTTCGCCGTAGTCCGGCTGCGAGACCAGCAGATTGTCGACATCCACCCCTAGTTTCTTCGCATAGGCCGGGTCGAGTGCGTGCTCGGCATCGACAAATGCGGCCATGCCGCCGGTCTTCTGCGCTTCGGCAATCACCTGCAGCGTAATTGTGGTCTTGCCAGAAGATTCAGGACCGAACACCTCCACTACGCGGCCGCGCGGAAACCCTCCGACACCTAACGCCGCGTCGAAGGAAATCGATCCCGTCGAAATGATCGAAATCGGCACGATCGCCTCTTTCGATCCCAGGCGCATGATCGAGCCTTTGCCAAACTGCTTTTCAATTTGTGAAACCGCCAGATCGATCGCCTTGCCGCGTTCATCCGCCATGGGAGAGAGCCTCCTTCGAGTGCTGAAATTGCTTGCTGAATTGAATCTGGCCGGATTATATACCGATAGATAAGCGAAACAAAAGCGAATACTTGGATTCCTCGCGAAAAACTTTCCCAAATTGGCGATGCCCAGTGCCAACCGAGCTAACGGTGTTTCCGGGTCTTCAAACTAATCGCGATCTTGAGCACCGCACCATCGGTGGGATCGATCTCGAAGACGGCTTTGCTGGTGTATTGGGCGCTGTCGAGCCGGTACTTGTAAACGCTATACCACTGCACAATGTCGGTGTCGTAGGGCGTGCCGTATTTGGCCTCCACCTGTGCGGCGGTGTAAGAGTGATCGGGGAGCTGCAAAAGAAAATATGCATCCTCCCGTTTGTCGCTTCTTATCGCCGCAATTTCGGAGAAAGGGAAGGATTTATCCATCGTATAGTCCACGTACGAGGTTTTGTTTCGATGGAGCATCTCTTCGTGCACGATTCCATCGATCCTCTTGATCACTTCCCCGTTCACGGTGAAGCCGTCGCGGCTCGAATCGCAGCGGGGGTTTCCAGGCTTGCACTCCGTCTGAACTTCTTTTGTGACATATGATCGAAGGATCTTAGAGTTCTCCAGCAGCGTCTTGAGCCCTTCTTGCCCAGGCAGCGTGGCGGCCGCGAAAAGAGAAGGAACCATTTCGCGCCAATCGAAATCGTCGACAGAGAATGGAGCCTGTGTGGCGGGACGGTCGTAGGCATTCGCTGCGTTCAGGGAGGAGATGAAAACCAGGGAAAATAACGCCATCGCAAAAAGCACGTTTGTCCATCTCATTCGCATAAATAAAGCTTTGAACAATTACAAATACAACCAAGCGGCCGCCGATGGGCGTTCTACCGCTGCAGCAAATCCACTGGTGCCGTCACGTCATGCACGCGGAAATACTTGGCCAGCGCCGGATACTTGCGCGACACGGCCTCATACATCGCATAGGCCACATTGCGGTAGGAGACATGTCCGGCCGGCGCGGTGCGCAGCTCAGCGATGTAGACGGCCTCGGCGAAATCCATCTTGAACAGCGCACGCTTCCTGAATGCCAGCGGTATTGCGTACTGCGAATTTTCCTGCGTTTCAGGAGCGCCCCGCGCAGCGAGCTTTTCCACGGCCGTCTGGGCGCGCCGCATGGCGGCGTCGAAACGTCCCCGCATGCCGGCATCTTCCACATCGAGCAGCATCTCGTAACCGTGCTGCGTGGTCGATTGCTGCATCAGCTGAATGCAGCGGCGATGACGGTGCATGTCGCGGAAGCCTCCCGTGTCCATGAGAATATCGAAGCGGAACTGCTGCCCGGCGCGGAAGCCGCGCAGCATTTCGTCATGCCTGCCGCGATGACGCAAGCCGAGATCGATGACCTCGCGTCGATGCCTCTCGCCTGCAACCTGCACCGCTTGCCGGATCTGCCGGTAGGAAAAATGGCAATGCTCGTAAAGCAGCGTAGTCGCAATCTCCACTTCCAGCGGCTCTTCGTCCAGCAGATCGACGATCGCCTTGGACGGTGCGAGTTGCTCGTGCGCCATCAATTCCTTTGCCGCCTGCCGCAGTTCGCGCCTCGTCTCCATCTCATATGGATTCGGATCGGCATACTTCACCAACGTCGGCGCGACTCGAACCTCTCGCAGCAACTCGTTCTCGGCACGCGCCCCCAACTCCGCACTAACGACCTTAATCTGCTCGACCAAATCCCGGAGAGAATCTGCCTGCACGTTGTAAGCCGCCGAAATCGCCGCTTTTTTCAGCGACTCACCGAGCGCTCGCACCTCCTTGTGCGTGTGCGAGAGCAGATGCGCAACCTGCGTTTCGAGCGTACGCGCGTTGACGATTTCGCCGAGTGAAGTGTTCGTCGCCAGCGGCAACAGGTAGCGTGTGATATCGAAAGCCCGCGCTTTCAGCGTCCGCTCGTACTGTTCCTGCTTCATCTCAGCAGGCTTCGGAGTAATGCCGATCAGGTGTTCCGTCATGTGCGCCGAGAGCGCTTCGTACTCGGCGAAAAGAAAATCGAGCGTCTCACGGTAAAGTTTGCGGCCTTCATCGTCGCCTCCGAAATCCGGCGTGTAATAGCCGCTTTTCTTGAAATCCTGATAACGAGTTGAGCGCTCCTGGCCATCCCAGCGCTGCTCGTCGGCAAGTTCAATCGCTGCCAAAATCGATAGCCTCTCAATCGCCAGCGCGATGTGCGCCAGGTCGGCAATCGAGCGGTGACCGTACTGAAAATAAAACGTGTTGAGAAATTTCTCGGCTTTCTGTGCGCTGATCTCACGCAACGATTCCTTCATCGACAGCGATGAACGCGAATACTTCGCCATGGCGTACGCTTGAATCTCCGGCTCCACGCCATAGACTGCGAAGACCTCGGTTGAGGGCTCAGAGTCCGTCTGCGGGCGTTCGCCGGGTATTTTTTGCGCAGCAGGGAGGTCTGCGGCTCGTTGCGGTGAGCGGTGGCCGGGGCTGGAAATAGGAATCACGTCGGCGACTTTTCTGTCGGAAGGTTCAGGCATGGTGCCGGCTTCATTGATCACAGGTTGGTTCATCACAGGATGGTTCATAGAGTGTTCGAATGTTAATCGGCAAATGAGCATTGCGCAATCGTTAAACAAATGATACCGGCGGTTGTCGGGGGCTGAGCGATCATTCGTCGTTCCGGATCGGGCACCACGCGTATAATTCGACGTTTCTGGTGAGATTTTCTCGCGTAACTCGATGGATTGGAGATAGTCATGTCGCTTTCCGGACGAGTAGCATTCGTAACCGGCGCATCACAGGGGATTGGCCGGGCTTGCGCGGCAAGGCTAGCTAAGGAGGGTGCCTCAGTCGCCCTAGCCGCGAGGAGTCAAGAAAAATTGAACGAGTTGGCCGGCGAAATTACTGCCGGCGGCGGCCAGGCGGCGACGTTCGCTCTCGATGTCACCGATGAAGAGCAGGTCAGATCGGCAATCAAGGCCGCCATTGCACAATTCGGAAAGATCGATATTCTGGTGAACAATGCCGGCATCACCCGCGATCAGTTGATTATGCGCATGAAGCGCGCCGATTGGGAGGCGGTGCTGCAAACCAATCTGACATCGGCCTACCTCTGCACCCAACAGGTCACAAGTTCGATGCTCAAGCAGCGCTGGGGGCGCATCATCAACGTTGCCAGTGTCTTCGGCCAGATGGGGCAGGCCGGACAGGCAAACTATGCCGCGTCAAAGGCCGGATTAATCGGACTGACAATGGCCGTCGCCCGCGAACTCGGCTCGCGCAATATTACCTGCAACGCAGTCGCTCCCGGCTTCATCGAAACCGCAATGACGGAAGTGCTGGGAGACGAATTCAAGCAGAGTGCCGCTAGGCAGATTCCGCTGGGCCGGGTGGGAACGGTCGACGACGTAGCCAGTGCAGTAGCGTTTCTCGCCTCCGACGAGGCCTCCTACATCACCGGGCACGTGCTGAACGTGAATGGCGGCATGCTGATGGGATAGTTCCACAAAAGTAAGAAGTGGTTCATCGAAGAATGAAAGCCGAAGACGCGATCAATTCGAATTATGCTGTCGTGAAGCCTTTGGTGTTTTTTCAGGCCGAATCTGCTACTGAGATCGCAGAAGCGCGCGCACTTTTTCTGGAGTACGCGCAGTCACTCGGCTTCAGTCTCTGCTTCCAGAATTTCGAGAACGAACTCGCCAGCCTTCCAGGTAGTTACGCCCCGCCCGAAGGCCGCTTATTGCTCGCGGAGTATGAAGGCCGCCTGGCAGGCTGCGTCGCGCTTCACAAACTGGAACCGCTGGTATGCGAAATGAAGCGTCTTTACCTGCGTCCACAGTTCCGCGCAAAAGGCCTCGGTCGCGCACTGGCCGATCGAATAATCTGCGAAGCTCGCCAGATCGGTTATCGACGCATGCGCCTTGACACGGTCGAGCCGGTGATGAAAGATGCGGTTGCGATGTACCGCAGGTTGGGATTCAAAGAGATTGCTCCGTATTGCGCGAATCCAATCGATGGAGCGCTCCACATGGAACTCGAGTTGTAGCCAAAAATTAGCCTAATCAGCTACGGGGATGAATATGAAAAAACTATTGCCGGTCCTCACGATCATTTTCGTTTTAACATTTATTTCAACCTCGTTCGCTGCCGACGGCAAATCGGTTTCCTACAAAAGCGGCGACGAAACGGTGCAGGGCATTCTGTATACTCCCGCAGGCAAAGGACCGTTCCCCGCCATCATCGTGATTCACGAGTGGTGGGGATTGAACGACTGGGTCAAGGAACAAGCCTTGAAACTCGCCGATCAGGGCTATGAAACGCTGGCGATCGACCTATATCGCGGGAAAGTTGCGGCCACGCCGGACATGGCGCACGAATTGATGCGAGGAGTTCCTGACGATCGGGCCAACCGCGACCTGAAAGGCGCTTTCGACTATCTTGCATCGCAGCCAACCATCAGGAAGAACCGCATCGGTGCCATTGGATGGTGCATGGGCGGCGGCTATTCGCTTGATGTTGCTCTCGACGAGCCAGCTCTGGCGGCCGACGTCATTAACTACGGGCATCTTGTAACCGATGCCGATGCGATCAAGAAGATTAATGCTCCCGTACTCGGCCTGTTCGGTGGACAAGATCAAGGCATTACGCCGGACGATGTGCATAAATTTGAAGCGGCCATGAAGGCGCAAGGCAAGAAGATCGAAACCAAAATCTACGATGATGCCGGGCATGCTTTTGAAAATCCGAACAACAAAACCGGGTATCGTCCGGCTGATGCCGCCGATGCCTGGCAGCGCACAGTTAGTTTTCTTTCGGATAACTTGAAGAAGTAATTTCACTCGCGACTCGCCCTCCTTCCTTCTCGCCAATCGTTACTTAAACTGCGTTTAATCATGGGGGGTCGGCTCGGTCAGGTGTGATCCGAAAGTGGGATTCATATGGCACGAATTTCCACTTGCCAGAAAATCGCGATCTGGTTACTATGTCGCATCTGCAATGCTCCCTCAGATCAACATCGGCGAGACCATTAGAAACTACCGGCTGCAAAAAGGGATGTCCCAGGGCGACATTGAAAAGCGCACTGGGCTGCTGCGCTGCTACCTGTCACGCGTGGAGAACGGTCATACGATCCCCTCGCTCGACACGCTCTCCAAGATCGCGGGAGCGATGGAGATCGCGCTGTCGCAGTTCTTTTCCGAATCAGGTCACAGCAACGGCTCCAAGGGATTGCCACAACTTTCCGACGACGAGGTCCGTTTCCTCAGCCAGGTGCGCCGTTACTCCGCCAGTCTAAATGACAGTGATCGCAAGCTGGTGCTCGCGATGGTCAAGAAGATGGCGGCGAATTCGAAGTAAACCTTCAGCCGTCAACCCTCAGCCGATCTCGATTAGGTAAACTTCTCGGCTTCGTCATTCCGAGGAGGGCTAGCAACGAGGAACCTGCTTTTCCGAGGCAAGATCCCGTCTGCCCTAGAACCGTAATACTCAAGCTCACCAGCACTTACTTTCGTACCACAACTCCGGTGACCGCCGGGTACCTCGCCGAACTCCTGCCTGCCCACTACACTGTTGACTCGGAGATCCATGCGTGACTACTGACGAAGAACTTGGCGTACTCGAGGGCCAGCTCCGGCGGCTGAAAATCGAGTACGAAGTCTACTTCAGCAATCCAACCAAGCGCCCGCCCACCGACATCGAGTGGAAGGTGCTCTCGTTGCTGCGCAAGTTTTCCGACGGCGGACGCATGAGCTTCTCCCAGCGCTACCGCTACAACGAAATGGCCCAGCGCTACGCCGTGTACAGCGATCTGTGGCGTAAGAAATCACGCGTCCGCGAAGAAGGTTACCGCCGTCCGCAGGATGCGTTGCTCGGCGTTCAGGGAGTGCGCGTCGAAGAAGAGCACAAACCCGCGCATCCGGTTTATGGCGTGAGTAAAGCCGCAGCCGCCGCGGCCTCAGAGACTTCACAGCCCTTCACCATGCACGAGAGCGAGGCCGGGCGCGAACAGCTCGAACGCCTCTACAACACGCTCGTTGCCGCTAAGAGAAAAGCCGGAGAGAATGTCTCCGGCAGCCTCGATTCGTTCTCTTCCTTTGTGCAGAAAAAGACCGATCAAATCCGCAAGCAATATGGCTGCCAGGATGTCGAGTTCTCGGTCGAAGTGGCGGAGGGACAGGTCAAGCTGAAGGCTAAGGCGAAGACGTAGTTTATGTTTCACGTTCCGAACACCGGCAACCGCGAGTTCGACCAGTCAATCATCCTCTTTGGCTTCTTCCGGTTCATAATGAAAGCGATCTCGTCCTTCCGCAGCAAAAACAATCAATAAATCCGACCGAGCGCAAAATTGCTGCTAGAATCTTCGGTCGCTCCGCGTTCATCGTTCATATCTAGGGCCGATCATGTCTTTCAGCCATTCCAAAATCCGCCGTGCCATCCTCAGTGTCACCGATAAAACCGGCCTCGCGGAGTTCGCCCGCAAGCTCTCGAACCTCGGCATTGAACTCATCTCCACCGGGGGCACAGCCAAACTCCTGCGCGACTCCGGCATCGACGTCAAAGATGTCTCCGAACTCACCGGCTTTCCTGAAATGCTCGATGGCCGCGTTAAGACGCTGCATCCCAAGGTTCACGGCGGCATCCTGCATCGCCGCGATGATCCCAAACACGCCGCTGCCGTCGCCGAGCAAGGCATTCAGCCCATCGACATGGTCGTCGTCAATCTCTACGCCTTCGAAAAAACGGCAGCCAAGCCCGGCGTGGCTTTCGAAGAGCTAATTGAAAATATCGATATCGGCGGGCCGTCGATGATCCGTTCCGCCGCCAAGAATTTTCACGATGTTGCCGTGGTCACGTCGCCGAGCGACTACGATGCGATCGCCGAAGAACTTGCCGGCTCAGGCGGCATGCTCTCGCTTGAAACGAAGTGGCGTCTCGCACGAAAGGCCTTCGCGCTCACGTCAGCTTATGACTCAGCCATTGCTTCGACGCTTGAGGGAATTTCCGACATAGATAATTTCCGGCAGTTCGCGGCCGGCTCGGAGCTTCGCTCCGCCGGACAGCCGCGGGCGGCCGTGCCTGCGTCAACTGAGTCGTTCCCCCAAACTCTGCGCCTTTCATTTCAAAAAACCCTCGACCTGCGCTATGGCGAAAACCCCCACCAGAAAGCGGCGATGTATTCCGACGGCTCTGGATCAGGCGTGGCCAACGCGCGTCAGCTTCAGGGCAAGGAGCTTTCCTACAACAACATCGTCGACCTGCAGGCGGCCTGGGATCTAGCGCAGGAATTCGACGAGCCCGGTTTCGATCAGCCGTTCTGTGCCATCATCAAGCACACCAATCCCGCGGGAGCCGCGACCGGAAAGACTCTCGCCGAGGCTTACAAGCGTGCGCTCGAATGCGATCCGGTCTCGGCGTTCGGCGGCGTGATCGGTGTAAACCGCCCAATCGATGCCGAAGCCGCCGAAGAAATGCACAAGCTCTTTCTCGAAGTGATCGCGGCACCCCGATTCGATGAAGCAGCGAAGGCCCGATTCGCTACCAAGAAAAACTTGCGACTCGTCGAAGCCACAGCCGCCCCCCAGAAGTGGGTCCTCAAAAACATCTCCGGCGGAATTCTCTTGCAAGATACAGATTCGCGCCCGTTGCAGGGTGCCGATCTCAAGGTCGTCACCCAGCGCGCGCCTACTCCCGAGGAAACTCGGGCAATGCTGTTTGCCTGGAAAGTCTGCAAGCATGTGAAATCGAACGCTGTCGTCTACGCTCGCGACGGGCAGACCGTAGGCGTCGGGGCCGGACAGATGAGCCGCGTCGATTCAGCGAAGATCGGAGCGTTGAAAGCGCAACTTCCGCTCCAAGGAACAGTCGCCGCCTCTGACGCATTCTTCCCATTTCCCGACGGCGTCGAAGAAATCGCTAAGGCTGGAGCGACCGCGATCATTCAGCCCGGCGGCTCGCAGCGTGATGCCGAGGTTATTGCCACCGCCGATCGCTTAGGGCTTGCAATGCTTTTCACAGGAGTACGCCACTTCCGGCACTAAACCTTTCACCTGACCTTTCCCCGTTTACCAAAATTGACATTTCGCGACAATCAACTGCCCTCGGTCCCTGTACTCTTGACTTTTGAGCCGCTCGCGCAAGCGGCACTGTTTTTCCCGTTCTCCGGCATGGCAGGTTAGAATTAGGTAATAGCAGACCGGGCCGCTTTTGCATCCAATAGTTGTTTGCCCCGGTTTTGCATCGAAGGACCAGGTTCCCCGGAGTGCAGACGACGAGCAGACCGATACAATGATTTCCACCAAAGTCAGGTCGAGCATGAATCGAATTTATTGCGCAGTTTTACCATTCTTTTTCTTCTTTGCGGCCGTTGCGGCCGCTCAAACCGTCCCCACTACGCCGGCAGATTCCGATTCCTCCCCGCATAAGTCCGACGCAGCCAAATCGCCGCAAAACGCGCCCACAAAAGCGGACCGAGCCGCCGCCTATTACCACTACACGGTCGCCCATATGTACGAAGAGCAGGTCACGATGTACGGCCGCAGCGACCTGGCGAATAAAGCTATGGACGAATACCGGCTCGCCATCGAAGCCGATCCTTCTTCCGAATTCCTTACGTCGGCTCTCGCCGAACTCTACGTGAAGACCGGCCGTATCCGCGACGCGGTGCTCCAGGCACAAGACATTCTGAAACGCGATCCGAACAATCTCGAAGCTCATAAACTGCTGGGACGCATTTATCTGCGATCGCTCGGCGATATGCCCGGAAATGGCAACGGCTCTGACAACATTCTGAAGCTGGCCATCGAGCAGTACGAGCAGATTGTGAAGATCGAGCCCAACAGTGTCGACGACCACTTGCTTCTCGGCAGGCTTTACCGGCTGAACAACGATTTGCAGAAGGCCGAAGCCGAACTCAAGACCGCGGTGACGCTCGATCCCGATTCCGAGGAGGCTGTCACCACGCTGGCCTTGCTTTATACCGATGAAGGCGACACCGCTCGCGCGCTGCAAGTCTTGAGCGCAGTTCCCGATACCGGACGCTCGGCCAAGCTCTATGCCGCGCTGGGAGCGACGTATGAACAGCGCAAAGATTACAAGAGCGCGATTGACGCATACAAACACGCCATTATGCTCGACCGCGACAATCTCGACGCTATTCGCGGCCTTGCCGAAAACTACTTGAACGATGGCCAGATCGACCGGGCGCTGGAACAATATAAAGTCATCGCTGACGCGAATCCCGAGGACGCCCAGACCTATCTGCGGATTTCAGAAATCTACCGCCGCCAGGGCAGATACGATGAAGCTCTCGACAGCCTCAAGAAAGCGCAAGCGATGGTGCCCGATGCGCTGGAAGTTCCTTACAATATCGCCGTTGTGTATGAAGCTCAGGGCCGCTACGACGAGGGCGCAAAGATTTTGCAGGATCTGCTTAAGAAAACGGAAAAGCCCGACAACAGCTACTCCCAGGCCGACCGCAATAATCGCGGGATTTTTGTCGAGCGGCTTGGAATGATTTATCGCGACCAGGAAAACTATCCCGAGGCGGTCGACGCTTTCCGGAAAATGATTTCCCTCGGCGACGAAAACGCCAAGACCGGATATCAGGACATCATCGATACCTACCGCGAAGCCAAGCACTGGGATGAGGCCACCGCGGTCGCCAAAGAGGCCGCGCAGAAGATGCCCAATGACCGCGATCTGCGCATGGTCCTCGACGCACAACTGGCCGACACGAGTGATCCCGAAAAGCCTCTCGCGGACGTTCGTTCACTGCTCAAAGGCACGCCGGAAGACCGCGATGTCTACCTGCGTCTCGCGATCATGGAAACGCGGCTGAGGCGCTGGCCCGAAGCCGAAGACGCTCTGAACAAAGCCGAATCGCTTTCGATCAAGTCCGAAGACAAAGAGTACGTTTACTTTCTGCGTGGCTCGACCTACGAGCGCGAGAAGAAGTACGACCAGGCCGAAGCTGAATTCAAAAAGGTTCTCACACTGAATCCCCAGAGCGGTGCGACTTTGAATTATCTCGGCTATATGAACGCCGACCGCGGAGTCGACATCGAGCAGTCGCTCAACTACATCAAGCAGGCTGTGAGCGTTGACCCCACCAACGGCGCCTATTTAGATTCTCTCGGCTGGGCGTATTTCAAGCTCGGCAAGTACGATCTTGCCGAAGAGAACTTGAACAAGGCCTCCTTGCATATGGGCTCCGATCCGACCGTGCAGGATCACCTGGGCGATCTCTACCAGAAAACCGGACGCCTGAAGCTTGCCGCAGCCCACTGGCAACGAGCCGTCGAAGAGTGGAACAGAACCATCCCGCCAGAGATCGACGGGGACTTATTTGCAGCCACGCAGAAGAAACTCGACGCCGCCAAAGTGGCCATCGCCAAGGAAGAATCGCAAAAGCAATAGTTGCGTTCCACGTGAGTGTTGTGTTTTGTAAGAGCCTGGCGGCTGGGTGCTAAACTTTTTCCATGCTGGCCAGCTACGCGGTGCGGGTAGAGGAGTCTCTCGGACGCCGCTTTCCTGAGCCGCAACATCCTTACCGCAATGACTTTCAGCGGGACCGCGACCGCATTATCCACGCGCGGGCATTTCGCCGGCTGGAAGCCAAGACTCAGGTATTCACGCGCCGTTACTCCGACCATTTCCGCAACCGTCTCACCCATACGATCGAAGTCGCACAAATCACGCGGACCGTTGCCGGTGCGCTGGATCTCAACGTTGATTCAGCGGAGGCGCTCGCGCTTGCGCACGACCTCGGCCACCCCCCGTTCGGCCATGCCGGAGAAAAAGCCCTCGACCGCATCATGCGAACAAACGGCCTGTTCTTCGATCACAACCTGCACGCATTGCGCATTGTCGAGGATTTCGAACAGCGCTACGCGGCTTTTCCGGGATTGAACCTCACTTTCGAAGTGCGCGAAGGCATTATCAAACACTCTCGCGATTATTCTGCTGACGATCACCCGGAGCTTGCCGAATATCTTCTCGATCAGCGCCCGCCGCTGGAAGCCCAGCTCATCGACCTGACCGATGAGGTCGGCTACAACACCGCCGACCTCGACGACGGTTACGAAGCTCACCTGCTTACGCTCGACCAGATCCGCAGCGCCGTGCCTGTTTTCGAGCATTTTTTTCGCGCTGCCGAACGAAATTATCCCGATGTCGCTGAGAAACTGAAATTTAATGAAACTGTCAAGGGTGTGTTCAATCGCCTGGCCAGCGATCTCATCACAAATACGCAAATGCGATTAAAACAGGTGGGGATTAAAACGCTGAAAGATGTTCGTGAGTACAAAGATCGCATCGTCGGATTTAGTTCCGAAGTCGAAGCCGACCGCAAGCAGATCAAGGATTTCCTTTATGAAAACCTCTACTACAGTCCATCTTTGGCTGGAGAAAAGGACGAGGCCGAACAGATCGTCTCTGAGTTGTTTGCGTTCTGGACGAGCACCCCTTCAGCTCTGCCGCATTACTACCAGGAAAAAGCCGCGCAGGAGTCTCTCCCGAGGGTGGTCTGCGATTACATCGCCGGCATGACCGATCATTTCATCATCGAGCAGTACGAGAAGTATTGCGGAAGGCTTTAACACAGAGCTTAACGAGCGCGGATCTCACTTCGCTCCCGCCACGCTCGCCACCACATCGAACAACACTCTCGGTCCGCGTCGCACTTCTTCCACCCGAATCCGCTCATCGTTGCCATGCTCAGTGCTGCCTTCTTCTTCCGTAGCTGTGTAAGGATTAAAGCCATAAGCATTGATGCCGAGCGGACGATACCTCTGATTTTCCGTGTAACCGCTCGTGATGTGTGGAACGACAGGGGTGCCCGGAAAATACTTCTCCGCGACTTTGTGAATTGCGTCATATAACGCCGTGTCGGTGGGCGAGTAGTTGGCCTCGCGGAATTCCGCGTTGACGGGCTCGATTGTCACCTGGGGATCGTTCACAACCTGCCGCAATTGTTCTAGCAAATGCTTCGGGTCGCCGCCGGGCAGGATTCGCACGTCAAGATTGGCCCACGCCTCAGGCGGAATCACGTTTGTCTGCTCCGAGCCTCCCATCATGGTCAGTGAAATAGTGTCGCGCAAAAGAAAATTGAGCGACTCGTCGTTAGCTACCTGTGCCTGAAATTTTGGATCTTCGATCGCCTTTCGGATGTTCCGATACGCGTGCGCCTCGTCTGGTGGCTCGTACGGAGCCATGTCGCGCAAGAACTCATCGACGACCGGAAGAACCCGTAGTGGCGTCTGAAAGGCGAGGATATTCTGCAAAGCTCGAACCAAGCGATTCGGCGCGGAATCTGGAATCGGCCGCGATGCATGCCCGGGGCGTCCATGGGCCGTTACTCGCAGCCAGAATGTAGTCTTCTCGCCGACATCCACACCGATGTATTTCACTTTTCCGTTCTGCAGCAGGTTCTCGCCGCCTTCGTTAATTAGGAATTCAGCATTCTCCAGAAGGTCGCGATTGTGCGCTATAAACCAATCGGTGCCGGTGCCGTCCGCTTCTTCGTCGGCGACGGCGAGAAAAATTACGTCGCGATCAAGCTCGACCTTTTCCCGCTTGAGCATAACCATTGCCACCAACTGCGCCAGGCCTTCGTCTTTCATATCCTGTGCGCCGCGCCCCCAAAGCCAGCCATCTTTGATCTCTCCGCTGAATGGAGGTACCTTCCAATGCGCAGCATCGCTGGTGACCACATCCATGTGATTAAGCAGCACAATTGGCCGCTCGCCCTGCGCGGTGTTATGCGGTAGCCGCGCCCATAAGTCGCCGCGGCCCGGGGTGTATTCGAATGCACGATTCTCGATTCCTTCCTGATCGAGAATTCTCTTGTAGAACTCGACCGCCCGCATCTCATGACCTGGCGGGTTCGTGGTATCGATGCGCAAATACTGTTGCATCCAGGTCAACGCGAGATCGGAGTATTGCTGCATGTGATCGGAAGGAACTCGTGAAGAGGCCATCGGGACGCCAGCGACCTCAGTTCGGTCCGGTGCAGATTTCGGCGATATGCTTCCGGCCGAGGCTAATCCCGCTGAAATCAGCAATATGCCGCAAAGCATCGGTAAAACACCGGCGGGTCTCATGCCCACGCAAGCGCTTTTCACGCCGCAAGAAATTGCGCCGGATTTTTGCGATCGCAAAATCAGTCCCCCATTTCTCATCGGTACAAGCAGTTTTTATATCAGGTTTGCCAAAATTACCGTGCTCTAATAAACCCAAAGTAACCATGCGTGCGAATTGAGAGTAGAATGTGTATGGTTATCAATGAGTTAGCGCTCCAACCTCGCGGCCCGGTTTGGCATCCGAACTGTATTAGGAAGAGTGCCTGCGGAGTTCTGCGGGACAGTCTTTGTAGCTTTCAGACTTGCGTTGCGTCAGCGCAGGCCGGCAAGCAGGTAGTGCTTGCTTTCGTCGTATGTTTAGGGGACGCAATTAAATCACGCAACACGCGCGTTTCGGCGTGCTGGAGTGGAGCCCCAAAAACGCTCCCCCAAAACTTGGAGGAAGTTCCATTATGAAGAACCCTATCTTAGTAACTTTGCCTCTGGCGGCGGCTCTGGCATTTCCGGCCTTCGCCCAGACTTCGTCTTCCCAGGATCAATCTCAACCGGCAGCGACGCAGACTCAGTCCACACAGTCGACTGACACCGCGACCGGAAAACAACCCCTACAGCCACCGAGCCGGGAAGGTTTCTGGGGCCGCGTGAATCCGTTTGCGCGCAAAAGCTATGTGAAGCGGCAGACCGAACCTATTCGCGACCGCATCAACGAGCTGGATGACCTGACCGCAGCGAACGGCAAGGCGATCAAAGACACCGATGCCCGCGCTCAAGCAGGGATCAAGATGGCTTCTGACAAAGCCAACGAAGCCGACCAGCATGCAGTCGACGCCGGCAATCGGGCGAACCAGGCACAGCAGACCGCGCAAACCGCCACCACGCGCATCCAGACGGTCGAGACCGTGGTCAGCAACATCGACCAGTACAAGGCCTCAAACCAAACGGAGATCCGCTTCAAGCCCGGCCAGACGATCCTGAGCAAGAACGCCAAAGACGCCCTCGACGACATGGCGAATGGCGTTAAGGGACAGAAGGGCTACATCATCGAAGTACAGGGATTCTCCTCGGGCCGCGGACAGACAGCCATCACAACTTCGCAGAAGATGGCTGAGTCCGTCGTCCGCTATATGGTGCTCAACCATGACATTCCGCTCTATCGTATTTATCTGGTCGGCATGGGCAACGCGCCGGTCGGTGATGAGCAGGATGCCAAGTCGAAGCACATGAGCGGTGGCCGCGTCGAAATCAGCTTGCTCAAGAACGATCTCGAGCAGCTTTCGAGCAATACGGGCGCTCCCGCCACGATCGCAGATCAGCAACAGCAACCCAAATAGACCGGTTCTGGACCAAGGGCGCCTCGCCCAAGTCCCTCCCCCGAAAAAAGCCCCTCGTTACAGGACGAGGGGCTTTTCACTCTGATTTGTCACCGAAGCGGAACGTCGTCCGCGACCGCGCTACCCGGGACGATGATGGAAGTAAAGCAGCAACATATGCGTTACGAACCCCAGAACAAACCAGGCAGCCGCTTCCAGCACTCGCTTGAATGTCGGTGTCATCTGAACAGCATACCGTATGTCGCAGGGCGCAAGCGCTTGCAGGCTCACAGATCAAGCCCGATAATTAGCTGGCCTAATTCCGAGGTGGTCGAGCTTCGATTGCAGAGTCGTACGCTTAAGCCCGAGGCGCGCCGCCGCGCCATCTGGCCCTCCCAGCTTGCCGTGGCACTCGCGCAGCGCTCGGAGGATGCGCTCCCTGTCTTTGTCGCGAAGCGTCAAATTGCTGTCGTTGTTTTCGACGTCAGTCTCCAGTTCTGCCAACGGAGCCTGTAAAACCGATCCCGGCGTCAGGATTACCGATCGCTCGATGAAATTTTCCAGCTCTCGAATGTTCCCCGGCCACTCCCACCGTACCAGCAGTTCCATGGTTTTCGAGGAGATGCTGGTAATCGGCTTCTTCATCTGCGCCGCAAACTTGCGCACAAAATGCTCGACCAGCGGCCGGATGTCCTCGCGCCGCTCCCGCAACGGCGGGATATGAATAGGAAAAACATTTAGCCGGTAATACAAATCGCTGCGAAATTCACGCGCGTTCACGCTCTGCAGCAAGTCGCGATTTGTCGCCGCCAGCAAACGAAAATTCACCTTGAGGGTTTGGTTCGCGCCCAGCCGTTCAAACTCCATATCCTGCAGCACGCGCAGCAGTTTGGGCTGCAGGCTCAGCGGGATCTCCCCGATCTCGTCGAGGAAAAGAGTTCCCCCGTCGGCCAATTCGAGTCGTCCGAGCTTCCTGGCTACCGCTCCGGTGAAAGCTCCCTTCTCATGACCGAAGAGTTCACTCTCTAATAATCCGGAAGGGATCGCCGCGCAGTTCAGCTTGATGAAGCTTTTTCCATGGCGTTTGCTGCGATTGTGCAGCGCCCTCGCCACCAACTCCTTGCCGGTTCCTGTTTCTCCGAGGAGTAACACTGTTGCGTCGCTGTGGGCAACTTTCGCGACTTTTTCCATGACTCGTTTCATACCGCTGCTGCGCCCAACGATTTCCCCAAATCCGAGTTCCGTATCGATTGCCTCTTCCAGATAAAGCTTCTCTTCCGCCAGCTTTTCTTTCGCCAGCCGCAACTCCTCCGTGACCTCCTGAAGGCGCTCGACCATCCCGCACAAGTTGTCCTCCGCCTTCCTCCGCGCTTCCTCGAGCTTTACTTTTTCGGTGATGTCGCGCTGAATGCCCCAAGTGCGTTCCAGGCGTCCATTTTCGACTGTGCCGATCATGCTGTTGAGGAACACCTTGGGATTCCCGTGTACATCGACCTCATGAGATTCGTGTTCCATGACCCGAAACCCGGATCGAACAAACTCTCGAGCCAGCTCAATATTCTGTGGGTCGTCCGGGGGCACCATCTCGGTCAGCCGTTTCCCAACGCATTCCCGGCTTGACGTCAATCCGTACATCCTGGCGAGAGCATCGTTACATTCCGCCAGGTAAGAGTCGTACAGAATATGATGAACCAGTTCGTCCTCCGGCAGATCGATCGGTATAGGAGCATCCAATTCCTCCCGAAAGATTCCTTCCGAACTCTGCGCCACGAACTTCCGGTAGTTCTCTTCGCTACGCCGCAATGCTTCCTGCGCCCGCTTGCGGTCGCTGATATCTCGAATGGCGCTGGAGATCAGAATTCCCTGTTCTGTTTCCAACGGGCTTAGGCTGATTTCGACAGGAAACTCGGTTCCATCCTTGCGCAGGCCGAACAACTCTAATCCCGCACCCATCTCGCGCATTCGAGGTTGGGTTGAGAACTCTGCACGGTGGTCGTGGTGTTTTTCTCGGAAACGTTCCGGCACCAGCATTTCCATAGGCTGGTTTAGAAGCCCGTCGCGGTGGTATCCAAACAGCTTTTCAGTTTGAGCATTGATCAGAACAATCTTGCCTTCTTGGTTCACTACCACCATGGCATCCGGCGCCGCCTCCAGCAATCCGCGGAATCGCGCGTCCGCCCGCTTGCGTTCAGTAATGTCATGCAATACGGCGGCTATTCGATCCACCTCCCCATTCGGCCCTTCGATGGGGAAGTAAGACAGGGACAAGTCTCTTTCACCCAGGTCGGAATATGTGTACTTCATCTCAAACCGGACGATCTTACCTGTAAAGCATTCATCGAGTTTTCGCTTCACCATCTCGATGGACCCTTTATCGACTATCTCTGCAATAGTGTGACCGATGACCTGTTCCTTATCCATGCCCCGGCGGCTCAAGAAAGCGCGGTTGGCAATTACGTAGCGATAATCCCGATCCACGACTGCGATCATCTCCTCCAGGCCCTCGACCACCCTCTCGTATTCTCGCAGTCTCTCCTCTGCACGCTTGCGCTCTGTAATATCCTGCACAATGGCCATGTGCCGATCAGGTTTCTTGCCCTCTGGCCCCATCGCCACGATTTCAGCTTCCACCCAGCGCACCGAACCTTCCGGACGGATGTACCTCTTTTGTAGTTCATAGCCGCGCACCTCGCCGCCCAGCAGCTGCCGCAGTTTCTCAAGGCTCGGTGGCAAATCGTCAGGGTGAGTAATGCTTTGAAAATCGAGCCCCAGTAGATCCTGTTCGGTTCGTCCCGCGATCTCACAAAACTTCGGGTTTACCCCCAAAAAGCGCCCAGTTTCGCTCTCTACCCAGCAGACGCCGACTGGAGAAACCTCGTGCAGAGCCCGATAGCGATGTTCGCTGACGCGCAGCCGATCCTCGGACTCTTTGCGTTCGGTAAGGTCGCGCGCGATGGCGACGATATATTCCCGATCCATCGACACTCGCCGCATATTGATTTCCACGGGGAAAGTCGAGCCGTCCTTGCGGCGATGAACGCTTTCTATGAGTAAGAATCCAACTTTTTTCAGTTCCTCACGAACCCTTGAAACCAGATCATCGGTCACGGTTGGATCGATGTCGAAAACGCTCAAAGAAAGGAGTTCCTCGCGGCTGTAGCCGAGCGAAGAGCAAGCCCTGTCATTGATGTCGAGAAAGCGAAGCGTCTCCGGATCGACCACCTCGATTGCGTCGTTGCTGTGGTCGAGCAGAGTCCGGAACAGCTTCAATTCTCTAATTGTGCGCTCGCTTTCACGCACTTTCGCCAGCAGATCTTCGCTCGCCTCACGGGCGAGTTGCTCCGCTCGTTTCTGCTCGGTAACATCGCGCGCCATGCCTCTCACGATTGGTCCGGGAACGCCCTCCCGGCGCAACGAGTTGCTGTATTCCCAAGTCCGCCGTTCGCCCGAGCGAGTAATTACTACCAGCAATCCCCGAGCCTTACCTTCTCGGCCGATCTGTTCGAGGTAGTCGTCAAACTCCTTGTGGTATTCCGGAGCGATCAGCTGCCGCATGGGGATCTGCAGCAGTTCCTCCACACTGTATCCAAGCAGACGGGCCGGTGCGGGATTGACCGACAAGAGCTGTCCGTCGAGATCGTGGACACACAGCAAATCCTGGCTGTGCTCAATCAAGTCCCTGTACCAGTCGTCGTTTTCGTGAAGAGCGAGCCGAATCGGCTCTAGTTCAGCGGCCGCCGCTTTGGCGCGGCGATCTTTTTGCCCAGGGTGCAGATCCATGGCTACTCCCTAAGCGGGGCTGGCGAATGAGTTGGCGCGCTGCCGTTCCCGCACGTTGCAGAACAGGACCGCACGTAGCCGGTTAGCCAACATGTCCCTGCCCAATTCCGGCGAAGTGTAGCAGAAGAGGGGAGTGTTCGCCAGCGAACAATCCGATTTTCTTGGCCGTTTTCTCAGAATTCAGCTCCAGTTTGGTAACGCGTTGGGGCTACGCCGTGGGCCTGCCTGCCCACCGAATCGAAGAAATTTCCTCAATTTGACCCTCGCTCCGAGGCCGACTAAACTCGCTTCTCAGCGGGGTTCCCATGAAACGAATCGGCTTGATATTGCTCCTTATCTGCACTTTTGTCTTTTCGGCTCTTACGGGAGTGGCACTTGCCGACGATCAGCACGGCCACGATCACCACGAAGCGCTCACGGCTTCTCAACTCGGTACAGTCCATTTCCCGGTCTCATGCGCGCCTTTCGTACAAAAACCCTTCGAGCGCGGAGTAGCCCTGTTGCACTCCTTCTGGTACGAAGAAGCGACCAAGCAGTTTGAGCAGATCGCCAACGACGATCCCGAGTGCGCGATGGCGTATTGGGGGATCGCCATGAGCCTTTGGCATCAACTTTGGAATGAGCCTGACGCCAGCGTGATCGACCACGGGATGGAGGAAATCCACATGGCGAAGGGCAATGGCGGGACTACGACGGCCCGTGAGCGGGCCTACATCGACGCCATCGCGGCCTTTTATAGCAATTCGAGAAAGCTGGACCACCGGGAGCGCGCCCGCGCCTATTCCGATGCGATGAAGAAGGTGTACGAATCCTATCCCGGCGATCACGAAGCAGCAGCCTTCTTCGCCCTCTCTCTGCTCGCCTCCGAGCCCCACGATGACACTACTTTTGCAAACCGAAAGCGAGCTGCTGCAATTCTTGAAAAGTTGTTTGCGACCGAGCCTGATCATCCTGGCGTCGCTCACTACCTGATTCACTCTTACGACAAGCCACAGCTGGCGCAGCTCGGCCTGCCCGCGGCCCGGCGGTATGCGCAGGTCGCGCCGTCGGCCCCGCACGCGCTGCACATGCCATCTCACATCTTTGCCCGCGTGGGCCTCTGGCAGGACGATATCAACTCCAACCTGGCCTCGATCGCCGCCTCGCGCAAAAGCTCTGCCATGGGCATGGGCGGCGGCGGCCATCAGTTTCACGCCATGGATTTTCTCTTCTACGCCTACATGCAAAGCGGCCGCGATGCCGATGCGAGGGCACTGATGGAAGAAGTAAAGGCGATGCCCAAAATGCACGACATGTACGGCCTGGGATTTGATCCGCACATTGCCGCGATGGCGAACTTTGCTTCGCTTTATCCGCTGGAGATGCGCGATTGGGCGTCAGCCGCGGCGATCACGGTCATTTCCGTCCCGGGCGCGCCCGACCAGGAAGCCGTGCAGTATTGGGCGCGAGCGATTGGCGCCGCCCATCTGCACGATGCGGCTCAGGTGAAAAAAGACGTTGCCGAGATCCATCGCATTCATGAGGAATTGATTTCTCGGAAGAAAAGCGGAGCGGCCGAGGCAGTGGCTGACGACCAGCGGCAGGCCGAAGCCTGGCAGTCGTTTGCCGAAGGCAAGCCCGACGATGCGGTGGAGGCGCTGCGTCCCATGGCTGACAAAGAAGATGCCTTGGGAACGGAGCCTGCCGGTATTCCTCTGCGCGAGATGATGGCCGACATGCTGCTTGAGGCCAAGCACCCCCAGCAGGCGCTCGTCGAATATCAGGCCGATCTGAAACTGAATCCCAATCGCTTCAACGGGCTTTATGGCGCCGCCCGCGCGGCCGAAGCCGCGGGGAAACAGGGCGACGCTTCCGAGTACTATGCGCTTCTGCTGAAGGTCTGCGACGGATCGAACTCCACACGCCCCGAGCTGGCCCGCGCGAGACAGTTGGTCGCACAGAAGTAAGCTGCCCTCGCGAAGGAACGCACTCATAAGCCGCTCGAAATCATAGTAACCGGCTTCATCGGCGAGCCGCCCCCTGCGCTCCGTGGCTGTGGCACACTAACTTCATGCCTAAACTGACTCTCGGCGATTTCGAACTCAGCGTTTTTTCTGACGGAACTTACCCTCTCGATGGCGGTGCATTTTTTGGGGTGATCCCAAAGATCATGTGGTCGCGCAAAGTCGAGGCCGACGAACGGAACTATGTGCAGTCGGGGCTGAACTCGCTACTGATCCGCACCGGGAAACAGAACGTGCTGGTCGAAACCGGCATGGGGAACAAGCTTTCAGAGCGCATGGTCAAGTTCTATGGCCAGCCTGCGCAGTTGCTGAAGAATCTCGCGGCTGGCGGGATTGCGCCGGAGGATATCGACATCGTCATCAATTCTCACCTGCACTTCGACCACTGTGGATGGAACACGGTTCGCGATCGGAACGGCAAAGTCACGCCGACGTTTCCGCGCGCGAAGTATTACGCGCCGGAAGGCGAGTGGCAATATGCACGCAAGCCGAGCGAGCGGGATGCAATCAGTTACATCCCCGATAATTACGATCCGCTGGTCGCTAGCGGCCAGATGACCCTGTTGAAAGGCGGAGAAGAAGTCGTGCCGGGAATTTCGGTGAAACTTTTTCCCGGGCACACGGCGAGCATGCAGGCAGTGATTGTGCAGAGCCAGAACAAGACCGCGTGTTACATCTCCGATCTGATACCGACGACAGCGCATATCGACTTAACCTGGGGTATGGGATTCGATCTCTATCCGCTGCAAACCATCGAGAGCAAGAAGCAGTATTACGCGAAGGCCCTGCCAGAGCGGTGGTTGACGGTGTTTACGCATGACCCAAAAACGCCATGGGCGTATGTCGAGAAGGATGGAACGGGGAAGATGGTGGCGAGAGGGGTCTAGAGATGCGATGTCGGTGACAATTCTTTACGACCTGCACAAATTCTTTTTCATAAAATTACATTCGTCAACATTCACATAGTCATCTGAATTTTGTCATGCGGTAACTGCGGACGCGCCATCGCGTCCGTGATTTTCAAAATAAAAGAGCAAGGAGCTACTTATGAATCGATTTCTAGTCGTTGTCGGCCTCGGTGGGGCCTTTCTAGTGGGAGGAACGCTGACTGCATTCGCCCAGGAAGAGCACCACGACGAAGCCCGGCAGGAGGAACGGCACGACGAACATGTGGAACATCGGCAGGAAGTTCGCCGCATCGACGACGCTCATTTCAGAGCGCACTTCGGCCACGACCACCATTTTGCTATCAGGCACGTAACCATTGTCGGAGGACGACCGCACTTCGGCTATGGCGGCTACAATTTTGAGATTGTGGATGCGTGGCCGCATGGATGGTCATACAACGACAACTGCTACATCGATTTCGTGGACGGCGGATATTTTCTATTTAATTTGCGGCATCCGGGAGTGCGGATCGCGGTTGGTATAGTGTGAAGGACTGCTGGAACACGATCAGGCGCGGGCCGCGCTTTGTTGGCCTTTGGCTCCTCGCGGGCAAGAGCGCTATCTGCGCCCTCGTCACCCAAAGCTACTTCAGCCCATCCACCACATACAAATCCGATAGCCACCTTCCCAGCGAATACGCATACGACTTGCCATCGGCGCTGAACCTGATTGTGGGGATGCTTTGCGCCCCGGCAGGATCGGCTGGAACGATTTCTTTGAATGGTTCGCGCTTCCCGGTGGCGATATCGACGCGAGTAATCTTCAGCGGCAGGGCGCGGGGGCGCAGCAGCAGGCTCTTATCGTTATCCACGAAGCCGACGAGAAGTTCATCGGGCTGCAGGGCGATATTGATCTTTTGCGGTTCGCCGCCCGCGATCGGACAGAGCCAGAGCCTCCGGCCGGTGTCGGTGGAAAGAACGAACTTGCCATCCGGCGTTGCGAAGCTGGCGACAATGCCCTCGGGTGCGATGGGCCGAGCGACGGCGCCGGGGGAATCGATATCGAGCACGTAACTGCGCGGAGCCTGGCCTGGCAAATTCGAGCTGAAGAAAATCGACTTGCCGTCTGGAAGCCAGCCGGCATTGAAGTGATCGGCAGCGTCGTTGGTAAGCTGGCGCGGCTGGCCCGCGCCCGTGGGCAGAAGCATCAGCTTGGCTGGCTTGCTGGCCTGCACCACAGCCCATTTGCCATCCGGAGAGAGTTTGCCAAACCCTCCCTCGCCGAGGCGCACGGCGGGCGAGCCGTCGGTGCCGCGCACGAACACCGCATCGCCGTTGCCCATGGCCTCGCCGCTCTCGGAGAACAGCACGGTCTTCCCATCAGTCGAGAGATCGGCAACCAACGACCAGTCGAACCAGGAAAGGCTGCGCTCGTGAGTTTCGCCGGGCGCCAGGGCAAATAATCCCAGACGCGTTTTATCGGCAGTAAGCAAAACCTGGCCGGTTCGGCTGATGTCATGAATGGTGAAGCCGCCGGGCGCGCGGAAGATGAGGCGCTCTTTGCCGGAAAAATCGAGGGCATAGAGCGAACGGGCTGCCCCGCCGGGCACGGCGGAGAACCAGACTTCTTTCCCATTCGGACTCCATGCCAGACCCTCGACGCTCGCGTAAAACGAAGAACTCGCCTTGCGGTTGCCGTGTCGATCAATGATGACAATGCGACCGTCATCTCCGCCTTGAACGTGATCGGCAATCGCGAGAGATTCTCCATTGGGAGAAAATCTGACGTGGCTTACCCAACCCTCCGGTGAATAAATCGTGCTCCCGATGGGATATTCAAGGCGATTGCCGGGACCAGTCGTGGGGCGAATCACGGCGAATGATTCGCTATCGGGAGCCCAGTCTGCCCACATCACCTGATCGAGAATTTCTCGCGGAGCACCACCGGCGAGCGGAACACGAGCCAGCGTGCCGGCTTGCGTGAAGTGAGAGTACGTGGCGGCGTGCAGGCTGATCGCCATCTCGCCCTTGGATGAGATGGAAAGAATCTGCGCCGACGGCATGCCAATGGACCGCGAATCGGTGCTGTCGAAGCGCGTAGAAAAAAGTTCAACCGGCGCTCCCTCCCAGGTTGCGCCATAGATGATCGATTGGCCGTCGGGCGCAAAACGGGCGTCCCAGATGGTGCCGTTGCGGAACGTGATCTCGTGGAACGTGGGATTGGTCGTGGCGCCGCGATGGGCGAACCGGTAGATAGCTCCCCAAGATGCGATTACCAACACCGCAGCGATGGCCGGCATCAGCCAGCGACGAGCAAACTTCTCACGCGGCAAAGCTTGCACGCTGCCACTGCGGCCGGAAGTGGAAATCTCGCTGAGCGCGTCGAGGTTGAACGCCAAATCCCGTGCCGATTGAAAACGCTCGGCGGGATTCTTCTCCAGGCAATGCCGGACGATCCGTTCCAGCGCAGACGGAATATTGCGATTGGTTTCCGCGAGATCGGGCGGATCTTCCTTCAGAATCGCGCTCATCGTTTCCACGGGAGATTCGCCGTGGAACGCGCGCTTGCCCGACAGCATCTCGTAAAGAATGGCGCCGAACGCAAAGATATCGGAGCGCGGGTCGGCAGGTTTGCCACGCACTTGCTCCGGTGCCATGTAACCAACCGTGCCCATCACGGTTCCAGCGTCGGTGGCGATTTGCTGCGTGGGAGCGTCGCCCGAAGCATCCTCCTCAGGATGAGTGAGCTTGGCCAGGCCGAAGTCGAGAATCTTTACGCGGCCATCATTGGTGATGAAAAGATTTTCGGGCTTGAGATCGCGGTGGGTGATCCCTTTCTCGTGCGCCGCCGCCAAACCGTTTGCAATCTGCCGCGCATAGTCGATGGCCTTCCGTGCAGGTATGGGGCCTTCGCGCAGCCGGTCGCGCACGGTCTCGCCTTCCAAAAGCTCCGATACGACATAGGGCGCAGCGCGGTCTTCGCCGATGTCGAAGATCGAAAGGATGTTGGGATGGTTCAGAGCCGCCGTGGCGCGGCATTCCTGGGCGAATCGCCGGAGGCGATCGGCATCGGCGGAAAAGCATGGAGGAAGAATTTTGATCGCGACATCGCGGCCAAGGCGGGAGTCGCGGGCGCGATAAACCTCGCCCATCCCGCCGGCTCCGATGGACGAGTGAATTTCGTACGGGCCTAGTTTAGTGCCGGAAGTGAGCGCCATGAGTGGCGATGATTATATGGCGGATAGATAGAAACCGCCAACACAGCGGTTCGGACGTGCCTTAACGTTCCGTGGTTGCGCCGGCAGTTTCGCGGGCAAGAGTGCCCGCGCCACACAGCCTCGCTTCGAAGAATTCTTCTACACGCACTAAAATCTCGGCTGCGTTCTTCGATTCGTAAATCTCCTTGCGCAGCGCCGCTCCGCCGGGAACGCCGTGCGTGAACCACGAGGCGAACTGCTTCATCTTGCCGACGGCATCCGGCAATTCCTCTTCAATCAGCATCCGAAAATAAGTGCGGATCATCCGGTAACGGTCGGCCTCTGCGGGCTGGTCGTACGTCGTATCCGCACAATACTGTTCAATCTGCCGGAATATCCAGGGATTCGACGGCGCTGTGCGGCCAATCATCACCGCATCGCATCCTGTCTGCCCGACCATGGCACAGGCATCTTCCGGCGTCCGAATATCGCCGTTGCCGATCACCGGAATTTTGACTGCATCTTTCACGGCAGCGATCCACTCCCATCGTGCCTGGCCGCTGTAGCCTTGCTCGCGGGTACGCGCATGCAGCGCGACCGCTGCCAGGCCGCATGATTCAGCCATGCGTGCCAGTTCCACGCAGACGATTTCATCGTCGCTCCATCCGGCGCGAAACTTCACGGTGAATGGAATCTTTACAGCTGCGCGCACGGCCTCGAAGATCCGGCCAATGGCAGGGAGGTCGCGCAGCAGCCCAGAGCCGCCGTTGCACTTCACCACTTTTTTCGCCGGGCAGCCCAGGTTCAAATCCACTAAGTCGAAGCCAAGGCCTTCGACCATGCGCGCCGCTTCCGCCATCACTTGCGGATTGCTGCCGAAAAGCTGCGCCGAGATCGGGTGCTCATCTTCATAGAAATGCAGATAGCGTTTGGCCTTCTGGTCTTTCTTTCGGAGGACGCCATCCGCCGACGTGAACTCGGTCATGATAAGCCCACAGCCACCGAGGTTGCGGATGAAGCGGCGGAAGACGGTGTCGGTAACTCCGGCCATAGGCGCGAGAACTGTGGCTGGAGCAATGCGGATGCTACCGATCGTAAGCAGGGCGGGGACGCGCCTCTGTGGCGCGGCCTGACGGGCAAGATTGCCCGCCTCGCACGAGCCGTTGCCGCCCGAATTGTCCCAAATCTTCTTCACAGCTCTATTTTACTGGTTCGCTGCAAATATCCGGAATTGGCTGGCCGGGAGTTGACTCCGCCGCCTTCTGCCATTAGATTTCTCGCACCACAGATTTTCGTTCTTTGACATGTCCCTTCGGTTTGCGCGTCTTTGCCTTGCCGCAAAGACAGGGAAGCGGGTGCAATTCCCGCGCTGCCGCGCAACTGTAAGCGAGGAAACCGCAGCCGGCCACTGGGAGCGATCCCTGGGAAGGCCGCTGCAAAAACCGGATGCGTGACTTGGCACCTGGCTGAATTGGATCGCTAATCGCCAACGGCTGGTTGTTGTTCAGCGCATTCTTACTCGCAAAGCCAGGAGACCGGCGTAAATCGTCAACCGCAACCCCTTTCGCGTGAAAAGGAGGATGGTCATGCGCACGCTTTGCGTTTCGTTTTTCCTGCTCGCTTCCTTGGTGGCGGCTTCCGCTGCCGATCTCAAAATCAAAGTTGTCGATCCCCAATCCGCCGCTGTCCCAGGGGCACAAGTCTCCGTCGTCGTCCTCGAATTCTCAATAAGGCCCGGCGCCGATGCTGGAACGTACGACGGTATGCAGTACGCATCGCCGGTCAAGACCGCCGCCACTTCATCGGAAGGAGTCGCCACCTTTACCGGTGTGTCTCCTGCCGCTGAACTGAAAATCAAAGTCCTGGCCCCAGGTTTCGCTCTTGCGACAGACTCGGTTTCGTTCAAAGATCAAATCACGATTCAACTGCAACTCGCCCCCGCATCGGAAACGGTTGTAGTAACCGCGACACGAACTCCGGCGCTGGCCGAGCAAATTGGCGCCAGCATTTCAACTCTCGAGAACGACCAGCTCGAAGTCATGCAGCCCGTGGCCGCGGACGACGCAGTTCGCTTTCTCACCGGCGCGGTAGTCAACAGCTACGGGCAAGACGGGGCGCTGTCTTCCCTTTTCGTGCGCGGCGGCGAATCCACCTACAACAAAGTAATTGTCGACGGCGTATACATCAGCGAACCCGGCCTTACGTTTGATTTCGGCACTCTGCCGCTGGGTCAGGCCGACCGGCTGGAATTTCTGCGGGGAGCGCAGAGCACGCTCTACGGCAGCGATGCGATGACAAGCGTGGTTCAAGTTTGGACTCGCACCGGAAGCACTCCCGCGCCGGAACTCCGCTTTGGCGCGGATGGCGGAAATTTCTCAACAGCCAACGGCTACGCTTCGCTTTCCGGCGCGCGCGGCCGGTACGATTACAATTTTTTCGGCGATCAGATCAATACATGCGGTTCCGGCATCAACAACGCTTACTCCGACTCACTCGCAGGCGCAAATGTTGGAGCCGCACTCAATTCGAAAACGTCTTTGCGCGTGCGTGTGCGCCATTCCAACAGCCACACCGGACTCCCCGGAGCCTGGGATTATAACGGCGACGAACTTGTCCCGCCGTTGGCGACCGGCGACGCACAGAGCAATACCCTGCTTGGCAGCGCTGAACTCACCATCGCCGAGCCTTCAGGATGGCAACATCGTTTTACGGCATCCGACTACATTTATCGCTATTTCGACAACAGCCCGGATGGAAATACTTACAACTTCGCCTCCGTCTACAACTACGACATTAATCACTTCGCCGGCGAATATCAGGGAGACTACTCGGAGCGCAGCTGGACGCATTCGACCTTCGGCTACCGCATCGAAAACGAGAGCGCGTTTTTTGGTTACCCCGCTTTCCCGCCGCCGACGCACGGCCAGCGCCTCAACCAGGATGCATACCTGCAACAACAATTCACGCTGGGCAGATTGTCGGTGGTGGCTGGCGGACGATTCGTTCATAGTAGCGAGTTCGGAAACATTGGTGTGCCCCGAGTTGCCCTCACTCTGCTCGCCCGGCGGGGAGGTGAAATTCTCTCCCAGACGCGCTTGCGTTTTTCTTATGCAACGGCATATATGGACCCGGACTTCACTGAAACCTTCGCCGGGCTTCCCTACTACGAGCCCCATCCGGGGCTTTTGCCGGAGCGAACCCGCGCATTCGAAGGCGGCTTCCAACAGAATTTCTGGGCGGGCCGTTGGGTACTAAATACGACGTACTTCAATAATCTTTTCCACGACCAGATCGAATACGGAACGAACACCGTGACCTATCAGGGCAATCCACCGGGGACGCTGGGGCAATTTTTCAACGTGCAAAAATCCTTTGCTCAAGGCGCGGAGGTTGAACTCGCGGGAAAAATCCGCCCAAGATTGCTGCTGACCACAGCCTACGCTTACACCTCAACCGAATATCTGCAATCTCCATACTGCGCCGACGATGCCTGCGGCACCCCTTTGTACGAAACCGGCAATCCGATGCTGAGGCGTCCCAGGCACTCGGCGACGTCGTTGCTGAGTTATTTGGGCACGCGGTGGGCGGCGAACCTCGGTGGCAGTTTCGTGGGCAGGCGTCCCGACTCCGATTTTGTTGACGATCTCGTTAACCATGCCGCGGGATACGTGCGCGCCGATGTTGGCGGCTGGTATGCCATCAATTCACGCATCACCGCCTACGCCAACGTCTACAACGCGCTCGATCGCCGCTACAACGAAGTGGTTGGCTACCCCGCTTTGCCCGTGAACTTCCGCGCGGGATTTCGATTTCGGATCGGAGGGGAGTGAGAGTGAATTCAGGTAGTGGGTCAGTTCGACCCACTACCTGAATTTTAGCTGGCTTTTTCCGGAGGGCGCGGCATTAGGATGGGCATCGACGCCGCCATTTTTCCGCCGAAATATTTAGTCCGGGCCGCCAAAAGCTTTTCGATGTCCAATCCGGTCAACGGTTGCTGCCTGCCGAGAAGGTGTGTAACCAGTGCAATCTGGGCGAAATGTTCCACTGTCTCCATCTTCATGTAGGCGTGTTCAAGCGTGTCGCCGTAAGTAACTACACCATGGTTCGACATGAGAATCGCATCATAGTGTGGTACATAAGGCTCCAGCGTCTTCGCCAGTTCCGATGTTCCCGGAGTCCCGTAGCGAGCCAAGGGTATGCAGCCGAGGCCCATCACTACTTCACAGACGAGCGGCTCAGTCAGCGCCATCCCAGCCGCGGCAAATCCTGTCGCCGTCGGCGGATGGGCATGCACAATCGCCTGAACATCCGGACGCATGCGGTAAATCAGCAAATGCATTCCGATTTCGCTGGTCACGTGCCGCCGCCCCGCCATCCGTGCGCCGTTCCGATCCACCACAACCAGGTCCGTGGAGCGCATCGCGCCTTTGCTTAGGCAAGTGGGAGTCACTAAAATCCGGTCGTCATCCAACCGCACTGACAAGTTTCCGTCCATTGCCGCTACGAAGCAGCGTTCGTGCAGCATGCGGCCATATCGAACAATTTCTTCCCTGTGTTTGCGTTCAGCGGACATGGGACATTCTCTCAGGGGAGTGGCGAGAAAGCGGATGCAACAATTCGCATGTTACCGCACCCGGCTTCGAACAACCAAGCTAAATTAGCGGGAACGGACAAGAAATTACGTCGTAGAAACCGGAGATATGACGATGGTGCTCAATCCTGGGCGGCTCTTGTACTCTGAAAGCGTGCTGGTTTCAGACTTCAACTTCCACCTTCCGTCCGAACTCATAGCTCAGGACCCACCCGTCGCCCGGGATGGTTCCCGGATGCTCCATCTTGACCGGGAAACTGGCCGGTTTTACGACCGCCAGTTCCGCGACCTCCCGGACTTTCTGCAACCCGGCGATGTCGTCGTATTTAACGACACGCGAGTCTTTCCGGCGCGCCTTTACGGGCGGCGGGCGCAAGTCCATTCTCAGCCGCTCAGTGTTCGCGGCCTCGCGGCGCGCGAGTTCCTTCATGGGCGTATCGAAGTATTGCTAACCCGGCAGCTTTCAACCGAACCCAACGACTGGGAGTGCCTGGTCCGGCCCGGACGCAAGGTCGGCGTGGGTGAGCGATTGTATTTCGGCGAGAACAACGAACTGCAGGCTGAAGTTCTAGCCCGCGGAAAATTCGGCGAGCGCCAGATTCGCTTTCAGCCGGTCGAAAAGTTTTTGGACCTGATCGAGCGCATCGGTCATGTTCCCCTGCCGCCCTACATCGACCGGGAGGATTCGATCTCCGATCGCGAGCGTTATCAAACGGTCTATGCTCAACAGCTCGGATCGGTAGCTGCCCCGACGGCTGGCCTTCATTTCACACCGCAGATTTTCGACCGCATCCGGAAACGTGACATTCAGTTGGTGAATGTCACGCTGCATGTTGGCCTGGGAACATTTCAGCCGGTCCGCGTCGAGCGCGTCGAGGATCACAAGATTCATTCCGAGGCGTATTCCATCTCCCCGGAAGCTGCTTCTGCGATTAACCTGGCTCTGCAGAGTTCAAAACGCGTCGTCGCGATCGGCACCACCACCGTTCGCACTCTTGAAGATGCAGCTGCCCGGGGCGGTGGAACCATGGCTCCCGGTTCCGCAAGCGCCGGCATTTTCATTTATCCAGGATTCCAGTTCAAAGTAGTCAAAGCGATGTTGACCAATTTCCATCTGCCGCAATCCACATTGCTGATGCTGGTCAGCGCCTTTGCCGGCCGGGAAAACGTGCTGCGTACCTATGAACACGCGGTTTCCAGCCGTTACCGCTTTTACTCTTACGGCGACTGCATGTTGATTGAATGACAAACATCGGGTGGCGGAAGGCCGGTCGCGCTGGGTTATAATTTTTGGGGAAAATTATGTCTACAGCAGTAAAGCTGGTATCGATCGAAAATCTCGTTGCCGGACTGCGGAAACTTCCAGAATCTGCATTCAGCGGGACCGAGCAGATCCGAACCATCCTGAAGGAAAATCCGGTTGATCCCGAAACGGTGACTCCCTATCTAACGTGGGATCGCCAGCATTACACCCGCAACCTGATCGACAAAACTTCCCTTTATGAGCTGATGGCGATCTGTTGGGAAGTCGGCCAGGTCAGTTCCGTGCACAATCATCGGGATCAGAACTGCTGGATGGCGGTTCCTATCGGCCGGTTACTCGTCGAAAATTTCCATGTCGTTCATCAGGACATCCAAAACGGCAAGTGCACCATCAAGTCCACCGAAATTGTAGAGATGAACCTATCCCACCCCTGCGCGGTCGATCCGCTTGAGCCCGTGCACCGCGTTCTGAACCCTCGCGAATTCAATCAGCGCGCGGTCAGCCTGCACGTTTATTCGCGGCCTTTCGACACCTGTGTCGTGTACTCGGCTGAGCAGGGCACCTGCGGCGAAATTCGCCTCCACTACGCGACCGAATACGGGAAGCCGGTGCGCGCATGATTGCCGGCGCACGGATCCGGCAGGAATGGATCCGCCGGCGGCCTGCCATTCTTCTCATCTGCGCTCTGGCCTTTGCCTTCGCCGCTTGTGAGAAAAAGAAGTCGCCCGAAGAAGTGGCTCCGCTCGATCGAGTGGGATCTTCCGCTTCCGGCACGAGTCTGGCGATTTTGCACAAGACCTTTACAGTCCGAACGACCGTCGCTTTCCCTTTCGAAATTCCTGAGCATGCTCCCGTGCCCCACTTGCGCGGCAATTTCAAATCGTTTGTTACGAAAGTCGGCATCCATTCTGACGAGCACAGCGCCGACGTCGACTTCCTGGTTTTAAATGAAGACCAATATGCGAATTTTGCCGCTGGTACACCTGGCGATTCCGTATTCTCGCTTGACGCGTCTCACGACCAGGCAGTAGATGTGAACCTTCCACCTTCTTTTAACCAGGGCGCGAAATATTATCTTGTGTTCCGAAACACTCCGGGCGGGGACACCAGGAAAACCGTCCAGGCCGACCTGACCGCCGATTTTTAGCCCCCTTCGGCCTGTTAAACTAAGCACTTGTCCCCTCGCGCAAAATCTTCGCAGGCGGCCATGCCCCTGCCGCCCTCCCTAGATGGAGGTCCCGTTGTAGTGGGGTCGCCACGGAAGCCCAAAGGCCAAGAACGCCCCAGAGATCGAATCTTCCTGATCGACACAATGTCGTTCATCTTCCGCGCTTATCACGCCATGGCTCGACAGCGTTCGATGTCGACCAAGTCCGGGCTGCCGACGGCTGCTGTCTATGTGTTCGTGAACATGCTGCGGAAGCTGCGCGATGACTTTTCGCCCGCCTATCTTGCCGCGGTCTTTGACGTGGCCGCTCCCACATTTCGCGACACGCAAGCTGAAGCGATCACGACGGTTCGGAAATTCGACATCAGGACTCAAACCTTCACTGAAATCGAATACAAGGGCTACAAAGCGAACCGTGCCGCCATGCCCGAGGACCTGGCGCAGCAGATTCCTTACATCCGCCGCGCTCTCGAGGCTTATCGCATCCCAATTCTCGAACTTGCCGGCTTCGAGGCCGATGACGTCATCGGCACCCTCGCCCGCAAAGCCGCTGCAGCGTCGTATTCCGTATATGTCGTTTCGAGTGACAAGGACATGATGCAACTCGTCAATGACGACGTTCACATCTTGAATCCCCCGAAAGATAACCTGATCTGCGACGCGGCCAAGGTAGAGGAGATTCTCGGCGTGCCTCCTGAGCGGGTCGTCGACATCATGGCTCTGCGCGGCGACAGCATCGATAACATTCCTGGAGCCCCAGGCATTGGCGAGAAGGGTTCGGTTGAGATCATCAAACGTTTTGGCAGCGTGGAGCAGGCCCTGGAACGCGCCTCTGAGGTCGAAAAAAAAACTTATCGCGAATCGCTGCTTAACAACCGCGACATTGTTCTGTTCAGCAAAAGCATGGCGACGATCGACACGAACGTCCCCGTCGAACTCGACGTCGAGGCGATGCGTGCGGGTGAGCCCGATATCGACCGATTGCGGCAGCTTTTCACGGAGCTTGAATTCACTTCGCTGTTGAAAGAATTGCTGCCAGTCATCGAGATCACCGAGGCTCACTACAGCGAGGCGCAATCCCCCGAGGAGGTAGAAAATCTTATCAAGTCGCTGCCTCCCCACGCCGCTCTGGCAGTAGCAGTGGAAGCGGACTCGGGCGAATCGGTCGTCGAACCGGAAGAGGTAACGACGGAAGAAGAGCAGCCGGAAGCGATGCTGCCGTTGACAGGATCTGTTTCGCAAACCCCGGCCGCGCCTTCCTGCTGGGTCGCCATTTCGGCCGCATCCGGGTCGGCCCTCAAAGTCGATCTCGGCGGCAGCGCCGCGGAAGAGGTGCGTTCTATCCTCGCCTCCAGCGCTTTGCCGAAGACAATTCATGATTACAAGTCTGCGGTGCATGCGCTCGAGCCGCTCGGCATTGACCTTCAGGGAATAGAGCATGATCCCATGCTCTATTCTTACCTGCTCGATCCGACATATTCATCGCACCGTTTACCCGAGGTCGCTCTCCGTCGATTTAACCTCAAGCTCAGCGGCGACCTTGCCGAGGCCGCCGATATTACCGGGCGCCTTGCCGCAGCTTTTCGCGACGAAGTAAGGGAAGCGGGCCTGACCAGCCTCTATGAAGAGATCGATCTTCCCCTCGTGCCTGTGCTCGCGCGCATGGAGCAAGCTGGAGTCAAAATCGACATAGCAGCGCTTGCCAAAATGTCGGCAGAACTCGAACGTGAGATCGGCACTAAAGAGAAAGAGATTCATCGGATCGCCGGCGTTGCATTCAACGTCGGATCACCACGCCAGCTCGGCGACGTTCTCTTCAATACCCTGAACCTTCCCAAGCCGGTGAAATATGGCAAAGGCCGCACCATCTCCACCGCGGTTGATGTACTTGAAGACCTGGCTGCGGACCATCCGATCGCGCGCATGGTGCTCGATTACCGGCAACTCACCAAGCTAAAGTCTACTTACGTCGACACCCTGCCGGCGCTTATCGATCGAACCTCAGGACGGGTACATACAACATTCGCGCAGACCGGGACTGCCACTGGACGCCTTGCCTCCGCAAATCCCAATCTGCAGAACATTCCGATTCGTACCGAGCTGGGCCGCGGCATTCGCGCGGCCTTTATCGCCGAACCCGGCCACGTTCTATTAACTGCCGACTATTCGCAAATCGAACTCCGCCTGCTTGCGCACTTCTCGCGAGACCCGCTTCTGGTTGAGGCCTACAGCCGTGGCGATGACATCCACACGCTCACCGCGTCGCAGGTTTTTGGAGTTCCTCCGCTCATGGTGACGGCCGATCATCGGCGTCAGGCAAAAGTGGTGAATTTCGGCATCGTTTATGGCCTTTCGCCGTTTGGGCTCTCACAGAATCTCGGTATTGAGACCTCGGAAGCAAAGCAATTCATTGCCAACTACTTTGAAAAATATGCGGGCGTACGCGCCTTTATCGATAAGACTCTCGACGGGGCGCGCCGCGATCTGAAAGTAAGAACCCTTCATGGACGCGTGCGGCCAATTCCCGATATCAACAGTAAAAATTCGAACCAACGCGGCTTCGCCGAGCGAACGGCCGTGAATACGCCTTTGCAAGGCACTGCCGCGGACCTGATCAAGATCGCGATGATTCGCATCGACCGTGAGTTGCGGGAACGTGGATTGAAATCGCGCATGACCCTCCAGGTCCACGACGAACTGGTCTTCGAGGTGCCCGAGCGGGAAGTCGAGGTAATGCAGCCGCTTGTCCGTGAGCATATGGAGAAGGTTCACGCTCTGGCCGTGCCGCTGTTGGTCGAGATGGGCGTGGGGCCAAACTGGCGAGACTTGGAATAAGCCTTCTGCGCGTGGGCGTGACAGCGGCAAAAAGGTGTCGGCCTTTCGCGTCCGGCGTACAATATTTTTCGTGGCCAGCGTTCAACTGCAGAACGATTTCGCTCATAAACGTCGACGGCACGTGGCTTATGCTACAGAATCCACCGGGCTTTTGTTGATTGCGCTGTTAGTGCTTGTCTTCACGGTAATCCGCTACTGGCACGCCATCCACTGGAGCTTGCGCTGACCGTGGCTTCGGCGAAGCCCGATTCTCTCTTGGTTGTCGTTCTTGGTCCAACCGCGAGCGGCAAAACCGCTCTCTCCATCGCTTTGGCCGAGCAGCTCAATGGCGAAATCGTAAACTGCGATTCCGTCGCGATGTACCGCGAGTTTGATATTGGGACGGCGAAGCCCACGCCTGAAGAACGCGCACGCATCCGACATCATTTGCTGGACTGCATCGAGCCCCTTGGACATATCACGGCAGGAGAATATGCGCGACAGGGGCGGCAGGTTTTGCAGGAAATCAGCGCGCGAGGCCGCTTGCCGGTCGTTGTTGGCGGTACGGGGCTCTACCTCCGCGCCCTGGTGGACGGGCTTTTCGCAGGCCCTCAGCGTTCGGAAGAATTGCGCGAGCGATTGCGGGAAAAAGCGGAAAATCGCGGTTCGGCTCACCTCGCTCGAATTCTGAAGCGCCTGGACTCATCGGCCGCTGCGAAAATTCATCCCCACGACACGCCAAAGCTCATTCGCGCGATAGAAGTATGCCTGGCCTCGCGGCAGAAGCTAACCGACCTCTGGGAGCAGCACGGGCGCGATCCGCTACGCGGCTTCCGCATCCTGCGTCTCGGCCTCGATGCCGAACGTCAAGCGCTGTACGACCGCATCAACCGCCGAGCCGAAAAAATGTTCGAGACAGGTCTCGTCGAGGAAACCGGCCTTCTGCTCACCAAATACGGCGATTCCGCATGGCCGTTATCTTCCCTCGGCTACAAGCAAGCTGTACAGCTCATTCGAGGACAGCTCACCCGCGAAGACGCTCTGCAGGCCGCCCAACAAGCACACCGCAATTACGCCAAACGGCAGATGACATGGTTTCGTCGAGAACCCGATGTTCATTGGGTTCATGGTTTCGGCGATGAGCCACAGATTCAGAGCCAGGCCGCAGCTTTATGTGCCCACGAACTCACAGAATGACCAGATTGCTACGTTCCTTCTGGTATGGTCTTTTCATGAGTCGCGCACTTGCAGCCTTCCTATCCGCATTGGTCCTGATTTCAGCGGCATTTGCCAAAGAGAAATATCAGCATCCCGGTCCGATTCATCTCAGCCGCGACGGCGAAAAATGGGCCGACAAAACCCTCCACAAACTCACTGTTGAAGAAAAAATCGGCCAGATATTCATGGTCTGGTGCCGTGCCAGCTTTCTAAATGAAGAGAGTCCGGAATACCTGCAACTGCTAGAGAATATGCGGAAGTACCACGTGGGCTCCTTCGCCATGACCGTCCACGTTGACGGCCCTTTTCTTTTACGCAGCGAACCTTATGAAGCTGCCGAATTGCTCAACCGGCTGCAAGGTGAATCGAAGCTGCCCTTAATTTTCGCCGCCGATTTTGAACGCGGCGTCTCCATGCGCCTGATGGGCACCACGGTTTTTCCCCACGCGATGGCTTTCGCCGCCGACGGCAAACTTGAAGACGCCGAAGCTTTCGGCCGAATCTCTGCCCAGGAAGCGCGCGCCATCGGCATTCATTGGAACTTCTTTCCCGACTCTGACGTGAACTCGAATCCCGCGAACCCGATCATCAACACGCGTTCCTTTGGAGAAGATCCCAAACAAGTCGGCGATCTCGTGGCCGCATACGTCAAAGGCGCGCACGAAGGCGGAATGATGACTACCGCAAAACATTTCCCCGGTCACGGAGACACCGCCACCGATTCCCATCTCGGAGTAGCCGCCGTCAACGTCGATCGCTCCCATCTTGATTCTATCGAGCTTCCTCCATTCCGGCAGGCGATCGCTGCTGGAGTCGATTCGGTGATGGTGGCGCACGTCACCGTGCCCGCCCTGGATCCCAATCCCGACCATGTAGCGACGATCTCGCCAGTCATTGTTTCGGATCTGCTCGAAAAACAGCTGGGCTTCAACGGCATCATCGTTACGGATGCCCTCGACATGGCCGCACTGACTCATCTTTTCGCCAACAATATCGGGCGTGCCGCGGTCGAAGCATTCAAGGCCGGTAACGATCTTTTGCTGATCCCCGCGGACTTTCCGGCTTCCTACAACGCCATGCTACAGGCAGTGCAATCGGGCGAGATTTCGCAAGAGCGCCTCGATCGCTCAGTTCTCAAGATTCTCAAGGCGAAGGCCGCACTTAATCTGCAGAAAGCGCGAAAGGTGGACATCGACACGCTGCCAAAACTCATGAGTACTCCGGAAAATGTTGCTTTCGGCCAGCAAGTCGCGGATTCCGCGGTTACGCTTGTGCGCGCCAATGGCAAGGTTTTGCCGCTTAAATCGAAGGGAACCGCGAAGGGCGGCCTTCCGTATACACAACAAGAGGAGGTTCACACTCAAACCGTTGTTGTGATCTTCTCGGACGATGTTCGGGTCGAATCCGGGCGCGTTTTTGCGCGCGAATTCCTGTCTCGAATTCCGGATGCGCGCGTGATCTACGTCGATCCACGCATTTCTGCAGCTATGAGCGAACCGGTTCTGAAAGCGGTTGACCAGGCGAAAACTGTGGTTGCTGGAGTCTATGTGGTGCCGACTGCAGGAAAGATGGGAAACACCGTCGCAATGCCGGACGCAACCGCTGCGCTAATGCAGCAAATGCTGGATCATGCCGCGTCAAGAACCGCAGTAATTGCCTTGGGCAATCCGTACCTTGGGGCGGCTTTTCCTAAGATCGAGAATTATCTGTGTACGTTTTCTAACGCTTCGGTATCGGAAACAAGTGCGGTGAAGGCTCTGTTCGGCGAGATTGCGATTCGTGGGCATCTTCCTGTAAGCATTCCCAATGTCGCCCAGCGCGGGGCCGGGATAGAGCGGGAGGCGCAGGCAAATGGAGGTTCAGATCATGCGCAACAGTAAATTCGGGACGTTGCTGCTTGTCGGGTTGTTGGCGAATTTAGCGGCCGCTCTCTTGCTGCTCGGATGCGATATCAACGTGAAAAAAGAAGCCAACGGCAACGATAAGCAAGTCGATATCACCACGCCGGTCGGCGGCATTCACGTAAGTGAGCAGCCCGACGCCGCGGCCGTCGGTATTGCCGTCTATCCCGGCGCGCGCTTAAAAGAAAAGGATTCCGACGGCAGCAACAAGAGCGCGAACGTGAATATCTCCGGCTTTGGCTTTGGGATCAAGGTAGTCGCGCTGGAATACGAGTCCGATGACGCGCCCGCGAAAGTTTTAACCTTCTATAGGGACCAGCTGAAGAAATATGGCAGCGTTCTCGAGTGCCACAGCGCCGAGCACTTCAACGTTAATATGAATACGGAGTCACACGACTCCAAGAATAATTCTAACGAGTTGACCTGCGAAGGCGAGCATGGGAGCAATATCGAATTGAAAGTCGGAAGAAAAGACGATCAGCACATTGTGGCCGTGGAGCCCGACGGCAAAGGCTCGAATTTCTCCTTAGTCTATGTACACACGCACGGCAAGGACGCTGAAATCTAACCTGGTGGATTTCCTTAGCGGGCGCATTACGGCACTGTCTTCCGCGGTCGCCAGAGCAAGAGTGCATTCCTCGCGCATGCCGCAGTCGTGCGATACTTTCAAGCAACGCCCTTCTCCGATCTCTGATGGAGCATTCCTGTCATAAATGCGGACGCAATATTGAAGAGGGTAAGCCTTTCTGCTCCGATTGCGGGGCGCCACAGATTCGCGTCGCCATTCCCGATGCCCCCCCAGACCCCGCTCTTGCGCCCGATGGAGCCTTTGCAGCGCAACACGCCGACGGCGCAACGCTCCTTCCCATCGATTCCGAAAATGTATTGCACGGGCCCTGGTCTGCCAATCTGAAATCTTGCGCTCTGGCCGCGGCTGCCGCGGTGGTGCTTTCATTTCTCGGCCTGAATCCATTCGTTGCCGCGTTCGGTGCGGGATGGCTCGCAGTAGCTGTGTCCCGCCGCCGGATCCCCGGCCGTCTAAAAACCTCCCTTGGAGCCCGAATTGGCGCCCTTGGCGGCTTGCTGCTTTTTGGGATGTCGACGATTTTCGAGGCTCTTGCGGTGATTCTGCTTCACAAGGAGGTTCAGCTCCGCACCGAAATGCTCGACAAAATCCAGCAGACAGCCTCGCGCTACCCAGGGCCAGAGCTGCAGCCCTTCCTCGATTTTGTGAAAACGCCGGAAGGCTTCGCGTTCATGATGGCGGGTTCCGTACTTTTCGCTTTGGCTGCATTCGTGCTGCTTGGGAGTTTGGGCGGGGCGGCCAGTGCCGCAATTCTGGGACGCCGCGATCGACCTTGAGACCGGGAGCTTTGCGCGATCGGTATTTTTCCTCCTTATGAAGATTTTGTGAGTGGTACAGCGCGCGGCTTTTTGGCGCGAGCCTTGCGGTTGCCCTCGTTCGCCGCGTATGATGCACCGTTTGCCTTTTTACAAGATGAATACACCGGCGCGCGGCTCAATGCTTGGCATCCAGCATCTTCAGGATCAGGAAATCCTGGGCCTGCTGAAGCTCGCTCGCCGCATGAATCCGTTGAAGGCGCGCCCGCTATTGCGCAACAAGCGTATCGTGCTGCTCTTTTACGAGGCCTCCACACGAACGCGATCTTCGTTCGAAATCGCAGCCAAATCGCTGGGTGCCATAACGACGCTCGTGCAATCTTCTGGATCGAGTATCGAGAAAGGCGAGTCGCTGCTCGATACGGGTTACACCTTGCGCGCGGTGGGCGCCGACGCCATCGTCATTCGCCATCCCGCGGCGGGCGCGCCGCTGCTGATGGCCAAGCATCTCGACATCCCCGTCATCAATGCGGGCGACGGTATGCACGAGCATCCCTCGCAAGCTTTGCTCGATGCCTTCACAATTTTGAAGCACAAGAGATCATTCAAGGGATTGCAGATCGCCATCATCGGCGACATTTATCACAGCCGCGTGACGCGCTCCAATTGTCATTTGCTCAGCCGGTTCGGGGCGAAGATTACGCTCTGCGGGCCCCCTGAGTTCGTACCTGATGTAGCGGCCACACTTGTTCCCGGCCTGCGCATCACGCGCCACATCGAAGAAGCTCTGCGCGGAGCCGACGTGATCATGCTTCTGCGGCTACAAAAGGAACGCCTTGCCGGCCAGAAGATTCAATTACACGAATACATTGCCCGCTACCAGATGACGGCAGCGCGGCTTAAACTCGCCAAGCGCGATGCGATTGTCATGCATCCCGGACCAATCATTCGCGGCCTCGAACTCACCGCCGAAGTGGCCGATGGCCCACAGTCCGTGATCATCGACGAAGTGCACAACGGCGTTCCCACGCGTATGGCAATTCTGGCGCGGGCATTGGGAAAGGCGAAGTGACCAAATTTTGCGGCGGTTGACGTTGATATTGCTTGTATGGTTTCTGGAAGCTTCTTAGGCTGTGCTGAATGCCGACTGCTAAGAATTCAAAGCGCGACAGCGCGAGCCTGCTGATCAAAGGCGGCCACGTGATCGATCCGGCGGCGAAGATCAACGCGCCGATGGACGTGTTGCTGCGCGACGGCCGGGTTGCAGAAATCGCGCTGCCAAACAAAATTCGAGGCGGAGCCGATCAGAAGTTCGATGCCCGTGGCCTGATCGTTGCTCCCGGCTTCATCGATCTCCACGTGCACCTGCGCGAACCTGGACAAAGCTACAAAGAGACTATCGCCACTGGCACTGCCGCTGCCGCTGCTGGAGGCTTCACTTCAGTCTGTACCATGCCCAACACAGCACCCGTCGTCGATACTGACGAGTGGGTCTTATGGCTGCGAAGTCCAGATCGAGGGGCCGTGGTTAACGTTTTTCCTATCGCGGCCGCGACTCGCAGCTCGCGGGGATCGTCGCTGACCGATTTCGCGGCGTTACAGCGCGCCGGTGCGGTCGCGGTTACGGACGACGGCAAGCCCATCCTTGACGATGAAGTGATGCCGGCGGCATTGCGCCTCGGGGCCGAGTTGAACTTGCCGGTTGTGCAACATGCCGAAGATACGCGGCTCACCGAAAATGCTTCGATGCACGAGGGGCCGACCAGTTTTCGACTTGGGCTGCGCGGCATGTCGTCGGCTGCCGAAGCCGGCGTTGTCGATCGCGATGTCACGTTGGCGCAGCAGATTCGCGAATCGCGCCTGCACGTGGCGCACCTTTCGACTTCGGATGCGCTGAAAGCCGTGCGCCGCGGGAAGCGCGCTAAGGCGCGCGTAACCTGCGAAGTCACGCCGCACCATTTCACGCTGCTCGACGAAAATGTCGGCGAATACGACACGAACTTCAAGATGAATCCGCCGCTGCGCTCGGCCACCGATCGGGAGGCGATTCTCGTCGCGCTGGCCGACGGCACGGTCGATGCCATCGCCACCGATCATGCTCCTCATGCCGCGCACGAAAAGCAGGTCGAGTTCGAGCGCGCCGCTTTCGGAATCACGGGACTCGAAACCGCGCTGGCGCTCGCGATTACGAAGCTGCACCGCGAGCAAAAACTTTCCTTGACGCGCATCGTCGAACTCTTCACGTCTGGCCCGGCGCGCGTCTTCGATCTGCGCGGCCGCGGATCCCTGGCGAAAGGCAGCTTCGCCGACGTAACGATCTTCGACCCAAAGAAGAAGTGGACGTTCGAAGCCGCCAAGTCGCGGTCACTTTCGCACAATACTCCGTTTGATGGCTGGCGGTTTACGGGGAAGGTTGTAGCGACGATCGTGGGCGGGAAGATTGTGCACCACGGAGATTAAGTCAATCCGGGGCGCTGTTCCAGATATCCGCGAACTGGAACAAGGCGGGTCGTCCCAAAGTTTCAAGTAGTCGCGCAGTGACGGCATTCATTAGCCCGGCACGTAAGTGCCGGGTGAGCATGAATCGTGGGAACGAGTCCCGCAGGGACGACACTTATGCTGCAAACAATTTCTCCGCGTCGTAAGGCACTCTAGATTTCTCCAACAACACGCGAAACTCTTCCTCGAAGCTGCGCTTCCGGTGGTGCTCTTCCTGATTACGGATGTATGCCTGCACCACGTTCAACAACGAAGGACTCACGCTGAACGCTCCGTAACCTTCCTGCCATCGAAAGGCGATGCCCTGTTCGCCCAGCCAGCGGGAAGAATTAGCTTTCAATTTTCGGACAGCTTCGGCGACTGGGATCGTCGGCGGCAGGGCGAGCAGCATGTGAATGTGGTTTGCGGTTCCTCCGACGGCGAGAGTTTTGACGCGTAAATTGTTGGCGATGCCGAGGAGGTAGGCCCACAGCTTCTCCTTCAGTTCGGGTGGAATTGTATTTTCACGATCCTTCGTGCTGAAGACGTAGTGCGTGAAGTTCGCGATGTAAGTATGAGCCATGAATACCGTCCGCTGCGCGGACTCGGTTGTTCCGTTGACATCGTTCCCGGCACTCACGTGCCGGGCTAATGAATGGCATCCCTGCGGGATTCGTCAACGTCCGCTCTGCTTACATTTCATTAGCAGCCAACGCATGGTCAAGAGAAATTCGTGCGGAGTTGGGGAGATTTCCCACTTCGGTCAGTGTAAGAATGGGCGGCTGGTTTACGGGCAAAGTTGTGGCGACAATTGTGGGCGGGAAGATCGTGCACCAAGCCGCTCAACTCAGAATCCCCATCCCCTTCCCAACCCTCCCCAGCACTCCCAACGCCTGCTCCAACTCATCGTTCGTGTGCGTTGCGGTCATGATAGTGCGGATGCGCGCTTTGCCTTCGGGCACCGTGGGGAAGGCGATGCCGGTGCCGAGCACGCCTTCTTTGAACAACTCGCGCGAAAAGTCCATGGTGAGCTTGCCGTCGCCGATGATGATCGGTGTGATCGGAGTTTCGCTGGCCGGCGTGGCGCGTCCGCCTATATCAAACCCAAGCAGCCCCAGCTCTTTTTTCCAGAATCGCGTGTTCTCCCAAAGTCTTTCCATGCGCTCAGGTTCATTTTCGAGAACGTCGAAGGCGGCGATGCACGTTGCCGCCACCGACGGCGGATGCGACGTCGAGAACAAGAATGGCCGCGCCCGGTGATAGAGAAAGTCGATGAGATCGCGGGTGCCGCACACGTATCCGCCGAGCGCGCCAATGGCTTTCGACAAAGTGCCGACCTGGATGTCGACGCGGCCGTGGACGTTGAAGTGATCGACGGTGCCGCGGCCGTTGCGGCCAAGGACGCCTGAAGCGTGCGCGTCGTCGACCATCATGATTGCGCCGTACTTCTCCGCCAGATCGCAGAGGCCGGGCAGCGGCCCGATGTCTCCATCCATCGAGAACACGCCATCGGTAATCAGCAGCTTCTTGCCGGGCTCATCTTTGACGCTGGCGAGTTGCTCTGCCGCGTGCGCAACGTCCTTGTGGCGAAAGACCAGAATCTTCGCCTTCGACAATCGGGCACCGTCGATGATCGAGGCGTGATTGAGAGCGTCAGAGATGATGAAGTCGTCCTTGCCCAGCACCGCCGAAACCGTGCCCGCATTCGCCGCAAATCCGGATTGAAAAACAACGCAAGCCTCGACGTTCTTGAAGCGTGCGATCTTCTCTTCCAGCTCCATGTGGATCTTCATGGTGCCGGCGATCGTGCGCACCGCGCCCGATCCCACGCCCAGCTTGCGCGTCGCCTCAAGCGCCGCTTCCCGCAGTTTGGGATGCGTAGTCAGGCCGAGATAATTGTTCGACGCCAGATTAATGACCCTTTTGCCGTCGAACGTGCACACCGGCGCCTGTTCATCTTCAAGCACTCGTAGCTTGAAGTGCGTGCCCCTGGCTTTGAGTTCGTTGAGCTGGTCGGTCAGGTAAGAAAGCGGATCGGTACGGGTTGCAGTAGTCATGAAAAAACCTCGTGTCAGCAGATAAAAATGGACGGGCGCTAAAACATAATCGAATTTCCGGTTTTAATGCTGGCCTCGCAAAGCTGTTTCATGTTGTCGAAAAATTCTTTCTCCGAATCGGCAAGGATGTCTCTTGAATGCAGCACGGTTTCCACTTCTTTCAACAGCGCCGGAGTTTTTTTCACTGGAATCCAGTCGCCAGTATGAGTGCCGTCATAGAGAACTTTTTCGAGGAGAATGGGAAATCTTGGAGATGGCTTGCCCTGCAACCCGCGCAGAAACCCGCGGAGGTTTTTCACACGGGTGATATTGCCAAGAAACAGCGCCAGCAGATATCCCTGATGCTCACATGACTCATTAACCCAGCGGTCATGAGCTTCCCACTCTTCTTCCGAAGGGTCGCCCGTCAAAATTGGTTCGCCGGATTCGTCAAAGGAAAGGCGGTTGGGAAACGGATGCGGCTTGGCCTTGCCCTCGCGAATGCAGGAGCAGCGAACAAATCCATCCAGGGCCATCAGATACTCTCCGCCGATTTCTATGTGCGAAAAGCGCAGGCGAGGCCGCGCCACGCAGAATCACCGCACGCCGTTGGGATAAACCAGTATCTTACTCGCCTCGCCGGTTTTCAAACGCTCCATACCCTTCGAGAAATCTTTCATGGGGATGCGGTCCGTGATTACGGGATGGAGGTCGAGTTTGCCGGCTTTGAGCAGCGCCGTCATCTGGTACCAGGTCTGGTACATGCGGCGTCCGTTAATCCCTTGAACGGTGAT
>Ga0210398_10000267_pt1 | contig 63744 bp, 63 predicted proteins | sample IncBWC4OmetaG_FD_161047 | JGI IMG/M metagenome (GOLD analysis project Ga0210398, IMG submission 161047) | Forest soil microbial communities from Barre Woods Harvard Forest LTER site, Petersham, Massachusetts, United States - Inc-BW-C-4-O | ecosystem: Environmental > Terrestrial > Soil >... | reverse complement strand
CGGTCGAATGGCGCGATAGGAAAGCAGCAACGTTTCAATCTGTACCGGATTGCGACTGATTGAGATTCTCGCGCAGGAAATTAAGCACCTTGGGAATGGCGTCGAGCGACGATTCGGCATCGCCCCGTGCGTTCCCGCCAAGGTTTTCTTCTCGTTGCGACGTGGGATTCCTGACACTGCTGTGCCAGCTCGGAACGATCTCAGGGCGTCCGGCCCGGTGCCCGGCATGAGCGTATATCAGACGTTCGTAGGAAAACGGGAAGTGAGCCTGTTTCAGACGCTGAACGATGGCATCGGTCATTCCTGAGGAGTCCCACACTCCATCGTCATCTCCGGCGATGAGCAGAATTGGGCCGTGAGTGCGCTCAACTGCGATCGCGGCGTCCATGGCCGCACTAGGACCTCGGAGTGATCGCCTGACCACAAATGATAGCGGCCGTCCCTGCCACGTCCAGGAATACGGAACCCGCGTGTTGCCGCAGCAAGCTGGAAAGCGCACGTTGGCCGGGACGTAGGCGACTACCGCCTTGATCTCCGGAAACATTGACCCCAACTGCAGAGCCAGTTCGCCGCCCCGCGAGGTTCCCACGACGGCGAGCCGGTCACTGGAGACTTCTGGCCGCTGCATCATCCAGGAGAGCGCGCTGCTGAAGTATTCGAGCGGGATACCTTCCAGTAGAGGCGGCAGGTCGTCGTAGCGGAAGTAAGCGAGCGCAAGCGCAGCATATCCGCGTGAAGCTAACCATGCAGCCTTGCGGAGCGGCACGCCTCCTTCGGACCCTCCCACCACCAGCACGCCCGGATGTGGCCCTGTCGTGTTTGGCAGGAGAAGCACACCGTGAAGTTGCCCGTTGACGTTGATTCGCCTTATCCCATCGCCGACAGCGAGCTGTTGCATCTGGGCGCTCGCCACTTGCTGTCCATTTCTGATGAGTTGGAATTCGATCATCTGCAAGCCCAAATCCCGCTCCCCTTGATACGAGGCCACATGTTTCGCATCCGGCTTCATAGACCAGATGAGGCCCATGGCAGAAACTTCATTGTAAGAGCCTTTCACGGGCGCTTGCTTGGAGGTATCGACCGCGCCTTCCGGGTCTGCTATGAACTCCGCCTGCGCGGACCAGGGCTCGTTCGCTCCATCGACCAATTCGGCCCGGATCGAAACGTGCTCGTTGGGAGCGAGTCCTCCTGCGCGGATGACGGCGGTTGCGTCCACCAACACACTCGTGGGAAAGATCTTCAGCGTCTGACAGGGAACAATCCCGGCCGCAACGGCCCACAGGCACGTTGTGAGAATGAATCGTTGCGTCATGAGGTAGCGCATTCGATGCCCGCTTACATCCTACGATGAATTTGGCCGCGAACGGTGACAAGCGTCGGGAGCGTGCGGGTGCACCTTGGTAGTCGGTAAGCGCAAAAGTATATTCTACAATTCTCCAGTAAGACTTCATGTGCCTTCGGCGCACCACCGAGCATGAAAATAGGGCCGTTCCAGAGAACCGTCACAATCAATACGGGCTTGCGTCTATTTTCAGAGCACCGCGTTTATCAGATGGAAGGACCTAGGGGTTATAATCTGGGCGAGGTCAAAAGGGCCAACTGATGATCCGGGCTTGGCTTTGCTGCCTCTTCGCATCTCTCTACGTTTCGGTCATTGCAGCCGGACAGTCCTCTCCGGCGGAGCCTGCCGGAAGCGTTCGCGTCAACACAAACCTTGTTGTTGTCGATGTGGTGGTTAAGGACGCGGGTCAAGATCCCGTTCGCAAGCTTACTGCCGGTGACTTCACTCTGCTGGAAGACGGCCATGTGCAGACCATCCAGACATTTGAAGAACACGCCGCGAGTGAAACTGTTAAGGCTGCCCAGTTGCCACCCTTGCCGAAGCTCGAACCCGGCCTATTCACCAACTATTCTCCCATCCCAGCAGCTGGTCCCCTCAATATCGTTCTCCTGGATAGGCTCAACACCCCTTTCCAGGATCAGCCCTATTCCTCGGATCAGCTGTTGAAGTCTTTGAAGGATGCCCCGGCCGGTACGCGCATCGCCATTTTCGGCCTTAGCTCGCAGCTTTTTCTGTTGCAGGGGTTTACTGCCGACACCGAACTGCTTCGTGCAGTGCTGAGCAGTAAAAAGGGCGCGCCTATGCTTTCGCCCCTTCTGAACGATCCGGTATCCGGAGACGACGCAGGAGCGGCACTGGGCAAGCCTGGCCAGGAAGGAAAGCAAGTGAAGAATCGGCTTCGTAGGCGCCAGACGCTTGAGGCGCTTAACCAGCTAGGCCGCTACCTGGGTCAACTGCCCGGCCGCAAGAATCTCCTGTGGTTCTCCGGATCGTTCCCTATCAGCATTCTGCCTTTAAGGCCGGGCCACTTGGGTACGTCCTCGATCTCCGATGAGGAATTCAGGGAGCAGACGATCAACCTGCTTGCACGCAACGAGGTTGCCGTCTATCCCATCGATGCCCGGGGCCTGATCGGCTCGCCGTGGGTCGACGCGGCCAACGGTACCCCTCCAGATGTTACGGCCCTCTTGAATAAAGTCGGACAAAACGCTGCCCAAGCAGGCAACGTGCACGAGATAGCCGAAGCCACCGGAGGAAAAGCCTTCATGAACACGAACGGCCTGAAGGAAGCCGTAGAGAAGGCCATCGAAGCCGGTTCCAATTACTACACGCTGACCTACTCTCCTCCCAAACACAAAGAGAAGGGCGAATACTGCAAGATTTATATCAAGCTTGCCCGTGCCGGAGTGACCCTTGCGTACCGCCGCGGCTACTACGCCGAGGATGCTAACACTCGCGTTCACCACAACGAAATCAGGACCGCCAGCATCGATCTCCCTCCGTACAACGCCATGCGTGCCGCCATGCTCTTTGGAAGTCCAGAGCCCAGCGAGATACGGTTCGAGGCCAATGTTCGCCCCAGCATTGCCAATACCGAGCCGGCCGTGGCGCCGGGCAACGAACGGAATGCAGAAGTAAAGGGTCCCTATCGGCGTTACAACGTCAATTACACCGTTAATCGGAGTGACATCCAATGTCCTGCCACCCCGGAAGGCGCACGTACTTGTGTCTTGGAATTCGTCACCTGCGTTTATGGCGCCGATGGCACTGTCGTCAATGCGCAGAGCAATCGAATCAGGGCGACAATTCAAGCCGCTCAATATGCAGCGGTGCCGCACGACGGTCTTCCGTACTGGCAAGAGATCAGCGTTCCGGTAAAGGAAGAATATTTTCTTCGCATTGGCGTCCACGACGTATCGGCCGACCGGGTAGGTGCCCTGGAACTGCCCGTGTCGGCGGTGAGCCTACTTCCTCCGCTATCGGCAAACAGCGCCAAGCCTGCCTCTAGCCTCGCGGCGACGGCACGAACCGAGCAGCATTACACGGATGACCCGCGCGGGCCGGGGGACTACACCTCAACCCGGCAAGAAAGGGAAGAGAAAAACGATCTGGAGGCACATCCCTACCTGGAAGAACCAGTGAAACAGCTCATCAAGCGCATTCCCGAGCTAAGGGGAATTCGGTCGGCAGCAGACCAACGCGAATTGCCAATGATCTTGAATAAGACCGGCGAGAACGTGGACGATTTTTTCAATAACGCAGTCGACCTGGTAGCGAACGAGAAGATTAACCAGGAGCGGCTGGGTAGCTTTGGTAATGCCAGGCCGATCCAGCCGGTGCGAGACAGTTATTTGATCCTGCGCCACGCGGATAGCAAGCGGACAGACTTCGAGGAATTTCGCATGGACGCCAAAGGGAATCGAATCGATGAAGAGGGCCCGCAGAAGGGGTTTGCCGTTACATCTGGCTTCGCATTAATCTGCAGGCATTTCTCTACGGCATTCCAGCCGGATTCGACGTTCCGGTATCTTGGCGAGCAAAAGATTAGCGGCCGGGAAACGTATGTGGTGGCGTTTGCCCAGCGGCCCAGTAAGGCTCGCCTGGCGGTCACAATGAAAGGACCAACAGGAACCGCCACGCATATGATGACGCAGGGAATCGCATGGGTGGATAAGGAGAATTTCCATATCCTTCGAATGAGAACGGACCTGCTGTCGCGGCAACCGGAGATCGGACTGGATGAGCAGACGACCAGAGTGGACTTCAGCGAAGTGAGATTTGCGGACCTGACAACGCCTTTGTGGCTGCCGCGAGACGTAAACGTATACCTCAAACTCGCAAACTTTGGCGACAGGCACTTTGAAGAGGCGTTCCGGAACGTGCACCAGTATACGAATTATCAGCGGTATCGCGTTTCCACAAAGATGATGGTTCCACAATAACTTGGGGCACTTTTGAAGTCTGAATTTGGCCTTTTCTTCCTTCGAAGATTTGCTAGACGGGAATCGCCGAATCGTTCCGATGCCGATGGAAGCGTCGCATACTCGTACAAGTGCCGTCACTGTCCAAACGGGGTTGTAGAAAGTCTGGCTGGTGGCAGCGCACGGCTGGCTTATTGGCAGTATCCGATGAGGTACGATCCACCACACGCTTCGCGGACCGTTCCGGTCAGCCCCGATCGGTAGACGCACTTCTGAATCGTCTGAAACGGCTCGGGCGCAGCGACATCGCTGTGGGCGGCGTCATCGGCGCCCGCCACTATCAACCTGCCCTCGACCTTGTGGGAACACCGCGCCTTGATCTGTCCCTGCACTCCCGCGGTAAGAACGTGGACTGGAACTTTGTGAAAGAGCTCGACCCCGCACTCCAAGAGACAAAACGGCTAGACGAACCGGCCCCGTTGGTTGTTCACCTTGTCAGCCGGGTCCGCTCGCTTTTCGAGCCCGGAGAAGACCGGCTACCATGGGCTGACCCCGTAGAGTGTCTTCTCGATCTTCACGAGGGCCGGCTCGAATCACAGGCGCTCGAATTCGTTCGGTCCTTCCGGACAGCGAAGCGTCAGACGTCATGAACGGCACCGCCGATTTGCGACTGGTGTCCCCACGCGCCGTGCTGGAACCAGTGGCCCATGCCATTCCGAAAGACCGCCGCGCCAATATCATTGTCATCGGCAGCCTTGCGGTGGGCTACTACTTCTTCGGAAACGATCCCAGTCTGCGGGTGCATACCAAAGATATCGACTGCCTCCTCTCGCCCCGCATTAGAGCCCTCCACGCAGGCAAGGCCGTTACGGAACGATTGTTCGGCGAGCCTCGCTACACACAGCCTTCTCTCGACGAAATTGCTCATCGAGAAACTGAAATTGCAACTGCCGAGCCAGCCGCCACCGCGCCTTATCGCGCAAGAACAGAGCCATGAAATCGAGTTACAGACCGTCCGGTAGGGGGCGTTTGTGGTGAAGACATTTCTCTAACCGCTACTGATTCCAAAGCACTTAACCGGCTCAAGGTGCTCAACTGAGAAAGTTCGGCTAAAATGATCAAAGGAGATTCGGGATGGCAGCACTTGACTGGTCGCAGTGTCCGGCTGTCGAAAGCGTGCCCGGAAAGGTCAGCGGTGCGTGGGTTTTCCGGGGCACGCGCACGCCCGTCGCCACGGTCTTCGCGGGTTTGGAAGAGGGCATGACGATCAAGGAGCTGGTGGAGACGTACGATGGACTCACACGCGAACACGTTGAGGCCGTCCTCGAGTTCGCCGCTCGCAGTCTGGAGACTCCGGCACCGGCCCGGTAATGCGTGTCCTATTCGATCAAGGAACCCCTGTACAAATTCGCCCGTCGCTACAAGAACGTACAGTCACGACAGCAAGAGAGGCAGGATGGAGTACCTTGGCCAACGTGATCTCTTGCGTGCAGCGGAAGAAGCGAAGAAGCTGGGTTTGACGTGCTGCTCACCACCGATAAAAATATGAGCGATCAGCAGAACTTCGCCGGACGCAGGATAGCGGCTGTCGTGCTTGGCAACGGTCTGTGGCCGTTCGTAAAGCCGATGCTGCCGCAGGTCGCCGCCGCGCTGAACACCGCAAGGCCGGGCAGCTATGCGGAAGTCGAGATTCCAAGCCGATAGAATTCGCTATACACGCCGTTTATTCCCGCATTTTCTTTCCGCCTACTCGTTGCCCGTATGGACAAATAAAGTCGCCCTACTATAGTCGCCCTATAGTCGCCGCCCTGAGCCAGAACGCATTGCCCTGCTTGCCTCGATGATAAATGAGGCCGGGAGGTCTTCTTGTGGTGGGACATTCCCGGTATCCTTGAATATATGCGAATACATGCGGTGATCGTGAGCCCAGCGCCCGCCGTCTCGTCGACTTTATGCCGCTTCCGGCCAGCGAGCAACGCGCGTGAATGCACCCAATGATCTCCTTTTCTGACACAATGGCGATGTGGGTATGGGAGCGCGAAAGGAAGCGAATGCTGCGCCGTAATAGCGCAGATAGACGTTGCGTCGCCTGTTCGGGACAACATCACGTCGCCGGAAACGGAGCAGACTTTTCGCCGGTGCTCGCACTCGAGACCGTTTATGGAACCGATGCAGGCAAAGCAAATGACGACGGAGCAAGCCGATGGTGCGGATTCCCACACGCCTGGTGAATTTTCCATGGCCGTGCGAATCGGCTGTAAGCCACTATCGAGTAGGTCTTACATGCAATTGAATAAGACTGCGTCCTCGTTCGTTAAGGGGCTCGTCGTCCCCGCCATTCCTTTCAAGCGCTTACAGAAAATCCTCTATCGAGCGTAGGCACAAAGGGGACCAAAAAAAAGGCATAACCTCTATTCGGCCCCGAACAGCGGTCTCCCCACTCTCCATTGCCATCCCCGGCTCAGCGACTCCCAACACTTCGGGCCTTTTAGGTTGCCTTGTTTCCCTTCTTGCCGACGTCTTGCCCCGGTGGTCTGGGGATCATCAACAGATAGGCATTGACCACCGGCTATTCGATTGGCGGTAATGTCCCGAATCCAAAGGGTGCGCCACCCTGCTGCTGGGGACAGCATTTCGGATAGAATCACGGCGCGGAGGGTTGGCATGCGCGTGAAAATCGTGGTTGTTGCAATGCTGTTGCTGGCGGGCTTGATTGGGCCGCGCGAAGCGGTGGGCGGCGAAAAGACACGCGCGCTAGCGCTGGAGGATTATTACCAGCTGGTCAGCGTGGAATCGCCGGCGATATCCCCGGATGGAAAATGGGTTGCGTTTGTTAAGACGACGATTGTGGAGGCGGAGAACCGCCGGCAGCATGAGCTGTGGCTTGCGACGACTAATGGAAACACGGCGCCTCGGAAGCTCTCCGATCCTGCGCTGGATGCCTCCGGGCCGCGATGGAGCTCCGACGGGCAACTGCTGGCGTTTTCAGGGCGGGCTCGCGACGGGAAAGAACACGACGAAGGGGATTCGATCTGGTTTCTGCGCATGGATCAGGCCAACGCCGAAGCGACGCATATCTCCGGCGTGAGAGGCTTGCCGATTTTCAGCCCTGACAATCAATGGATCGCGTTTGTCGCACGCGTGGCGAAGCCCAGGGCGGCGCAATACGCTAGCCAATCCGAGCGATTGATCAACGAGCGCTTCAAAGGCCGAGCCTACGAGTGGATGAATTTTCGCTACGATGGGCGCGGCTATTTGCCTGATCCGCGAAATATCGAAGCAACGCCCGCGGAAGAACTTTTCGTCGTGCGGCGGACCGGAGGGGAGGCGCGGCAACTGACGCAGCTTGGAGTCAGAATGCGGGAAGCGGCCTGGAGCCCCAGCAGCGACGCGCTGATCTTCAGCGTCAACACGCATGAGCGCGACGAGTACACCTACGAACGGGCGGACATTTTTATCGCGACGCTGGCTGGGCAAACGAAGCGATTGACCGACGACGGCTACAACAACGATGCGCCGGCATGGTCGCCCGACGGAGGGACAATCGCCTTTCGGCGGGAGTTCGGGTTGAGCGAGGTGATTAAGGCCAAGTGGAATCATGGCGCGCCGGTCGATATCTACACGATGCCAGCCAGCGGCGGCAGCCCGGTAAACGCCACGGCGCATTGGGATCTGCTGCCTGGCGCTCCGAGCTGGAGCGCGGACGGAAAATTTCTTTGCTTCAGCGCAGGGATCGGCGGAAACGAACACTTGTTTCGAGTGGCTGCGGTGGGCGGCGACGTGATACAGGTGACGCACGGGGACCACCAGCTCTCCGGATTCAGCGCTTCGGCAAGCGCGGGGCTGATGGTCTATGCCGGCCAGGACAGCGCGCATCCCGGCGAGCTATTTGTATCCTCGCTGGACGGCCACCGCGCGAAGCAGCTTACTTCGTTCAATGAAGTGCTGTTGAGCGAAGTGGCGCTGAGCAAAGCGGAACGCATTCTATATCCGAGTAAGGATGGAACGCAGATCGAAGGATGGGTGCTCAAGCCGAGTGGCTATGACTCGGTGCGGAGCTGGCCGCTGATTCTGGCGATTCACGGCGGGCCTCACGGCGCGTATGGCAACGAGTTCTCGTTCGAGGAACAGTTGTTTGCGGCGCGGGGCTATTTGGTGGTTTACACGAACCCGCGCGGCTCGACGAATTATGGTGAGGAATTTCTGTGGGCGACTTGGGGCGGATGGGGAAACCTGGATTATGAGGACGTGATGGCCGGAGTGGATTACGTACGGAGCCACTACCACGTGGATGACAAGCGGCTCGGCGTTACCGGCTATTCCTACGGCGGCTTCCTGACGAATTGGATCATCGGGCACACGACGCGGTTTGCCGCGGCGATTGTGGGCGCGGGAATTTCCAATTGGATCAGCGACTACGGCACGGCGGACATTCCGAGGACAAAGGAGAGCGAGTTCTTCGGCCCACCGTGGGATGCGCAGGCGCACGCCTTGCTGGTGAGGCAGTCGCCGATTGAGTACGCGGGTAATGTGACGACGCCGACGCTGTTTGTGCACGGCGAGTCCGATATGCGCGTGCCGATCGAAGAGGGCGAACAGATGTACACCGCGCTGCGGAAGCGGCACGTTCCTGCAAGATTCGTGCGCTACCCCGAGTCGTATCACGTGGGGTGGAGTCCGTGGAACATGGTGCACCGCTATTATGAAGAGCTTGACTGGTGGCGCAATTATTTGGATGGCGAGAAAAAAGCCGGCGCACCAGCGAGTTGAAAAGCTACTTCTTGAATTGTTTGCTGGGACAAATCAAGAACGAGCATGCACGATGACCAAGGCTTGTTCGCGTCTTGTTCATGGCAATTGTGCCTCGCGAAAATCTCGAAATGTTTGAGCGGATGTTGTGTTTCTTTTATAATTCTCGCGGGTGCTCATTTCTCTCCAGACACTCTCACGACACTCCTCGCAACTCTGTCTTCGATCTTCCGTTCACGTGCTGCCCTCGGGCTCGAGAAGAAATCCTAAGGAAATATGGGCAAAACAACAATTCGCCAGCCACAGGTTAGCAACCTTCTCGTGGGGCTCGTTCGGTGCTGGTCGGAAGTTGTTCAACATCTGAGGCTATATCTAGTGGGCCATCAGAAATTGATGTATGGTTCTTAGCGGTGCTTTGCGAACTCGGGGGTTTTTGATGAGTTCCATCCGACGCAACCTCGTCCCCGTGCTGATAGCGCTGATGATATTGTTTGGACTAAACCTGACCTTCACTGACGACCAGGTGCGAGCCGATCAAGCCTCGTGCGACCAGATCAAAACCGTGTGTAAGAATGCAGGTTTCGTTCTGGGCGGCGGAGCTCACAACGGGCTGTTGCTGGATTGCTTCCAACCCATCGTCCAGGGGACAGCGCAGCCGAAGTCGGCATCGAGACCTCTACCGAGCGTAAACGCGGAATTGGTGAAAGCATGTCGGGCAGGAAAAGACTCAGGTTCCGCCGAAGCGCCTGCGAACGCACCGTTGGTGCCGACCGCCGACGGTCAGACGGTCTATGATCCCAATTTGAAGGTCACCTGGCTCTCCGACGGCAATTTGGCCGGCAAGCAAACATTCGGGGTCTCAAACATCAACAAGAGTGGCTCGATGGACTATGCGACGGCGGTCCGATGGGTCGAGGCAATGAACAAGCTCGATCACGGCTCCGGTTACCTTGGTCACAATCATTGGCAGCTTCCGACCGCGCCATCGCAAGACAAGAGCTGCGCACGTACGGGACGGAACGGCGAGTCGTTTGGGTTCCTTTGTTCGGGTAGCGCGCTGGGATCTTTGTATTATGGTTCGCTGGGTCTTCGCGAGCCGAACACGGCCGTTCGCATACCCGCTAACAAGGTAGGCCCATTCAACGATTTCCAACCCTATTTATATTGGTCAGGATCTGCGGCCATCGATCCAAAGCAAGGATTTGTTAGCTTTTCGTTCAATACAGGATTTCAAGGGGCTAACGTATGGCGGAATTATCTCTATGTGCTGCCAATGATCAAAGGCAAATTGCCGGGCACACCCTCCGCCACTGGAGAGGGATTGCAAGTCAACCCTGACGGCCAAACCGTCTATGATCCGATTGCCCAGGTCACTTGGCTTGCGGACGCCAATTTGGCGGCGAAACAGACATTCGGTATTGCAGACATAAACCCGGATGGTTCGATGGAACACTCGGCAGCGGTCCAGTGGGTCGCCGCCATGAACAAAGCCGATCGAGGCCGCGGATACCTCGGTCACAGGGATTGGCAATTGCCTGAGAGCGGGGCGCCCGATCCAACATGTAGCATGAAAGGGACGACCGGGTTTAACTGCACTGGCAGCCCAATGGGGGCATTGTTTTATAAACAATTGGGGCGCCATCGAGGCGAGTCCGTGGTCGCGGCTCCGGACGTCAAGATCGGTCCTTTCCACAATATTCAGCCTTATCTGTACTGGGCTTGCGAAGCAGAAACCGCCGTAACCGCTTGCCAGACCACTGGACCCGCCACCGGGTTCGAGTGGAACTTTTCGTTTGGAAACGGCTTCGAGGGTACAAATCTCTTGGCAAACGATTTGTACGTTATTGTATATTATCCATGACCAACTAGTATACCGTTGTCCGCGCCGTAGGTCGAAACGCCGTATCTTCTGGACGGGCAAGGCATGCCGCGCCCCTGCAAGCGACGCAGGGAGTACTTGCATTCGCGTGCCGCGCCCGGCTGGGCGCACGTGTTCCACTATATCTTGACCAATTCGACGCGGCGGTTTTTTGCACGGCCGTCTTCGGTAGTGTTGTCGCCGACCGGATTGGCAGGACCGAACCCCTTGGCGGAAAGCCGCGCGCTTGCAACGTCATGCGCCACGAGCCAAGCCACTACGGCTTGCGCCCGTTTCTCTGAAAGCGCCTGATTCGCCGTAGCCTGGCCGACGTTGTCGGTATAGCCCTCGATGCGCAACTTCAGGTCTCCATTGTCCTTGAGCAATTGCACGATCTGCTGAAGCGTGTCCTCGGAGTCGGGCAGGATGGCGGCCTTGCCGGTATCAAAGTGGATTCCATAAACGGCCACGTGGCCTGATTTCTCGATCTCGCTGGCGAGCGACGCGGCATCGGCCGTGACCTCCTGCTGCATCTCAGCGATTATCACCACAGTCTGGTTGTAGTAAGCGTCGTGATTTTCGAGCATGTACCAGGCCTTACCCTTGTGGGCGGTAATCAGGCCTGGCGATTCCTCATAGTCGATGGTCAGGCCCGCTCGCTTCAACGCGGTTTCGATATTATGAAAGACCTGGATTACGGTGACGCCTTCGCGCGTGTTGTAAGTCCAATGGTGATATTCGCCCTCCAGCGTCTTGTAAACGAGCTCGCCGTCCCCGGAATGACCCGTAGGCATCTTCGCCTGGTCGAACTCTTTGTTGTCACAACTGTTGATCGTGCTCCCGGGGATCCGCGTAATCAGGGGAGAGTCCTTGCAACCCTCGGCATCGGGCTCCTGCGCGAGCGACGGCGTGGCGAGGGCCAGCAACATCAGGAGAAGAATTGAAAGCAGTTTTCGGGTCACAGTTCCCTCCTGGAGTTGCATATTCTACCGGAAGCGAAACGAGCGAACAACACGGGCACGCACGCTCTCCTGACTTTGGAGCGCACGTAGCGCAATTAATCTCGGCTCCGAAATGTCACTATCGAGAAGACCGTTTCTCGGGTGGAATCCAGCGCCGGCGCCTACGGGGAGAAGTCGCGCAGCTTCTCAACAGTCGCCGCATCGAGTTTTTGCAGCATAGCCACGAGCAGATCGACCATCTGGTCGAAGTCCTTGCGGTTCATGATGCCATTGTGTGCATGCGTGTACCGGACGGGGACGACAAGGTTTACCGTTGGGACGCCGCCGATTGCCTTCTGCAGTTCCGCCGAGTCGTCGCCGTAGCCTTGCACAAGATCGGTTTGCAACGAGATACCTTTTGCCGACGCGGTTTCCTTTGTGAAAGCAACCAGCTTGCGGTTTGGGAGCGCTGAGGAATCGTATAAAAATATGCCAGGGCCGCGGCCGAGCCCCACCTGCGTTTCTTCGGGGTGACCGCCGAAGACGTCACCAGTGATGCCGCCCTCTAGGGCGATGGCGAGATCGGGCTTCACAACGTCGGCAGCAGTGTGAGCTCCGCGAAGACCAACTTCTTCCTGGGTCGTGATGGTCCAGAAGATCCGGTTGGGGTGTGCTTCGGTCTGAAGACGCCGCATGGCTTCAATGACAACGGCGCAGCCAACGCGATCGTCCCAAGCTTTAGCAACATAGTTGTCCGTGCCGTTCAGCACAGTGAATGGTGAATCGGGGACGACCGGGTCACCGGGCGAGATACCCATAGCGCCGACTTCGGCTTCGTTTTTCGCACCAACATCCAGATAGATCTGTTCGCGTGCAAACACACGAGTGCGTTCCTCGGCGGGCACAACGTGGATGTCGCGGATGCCAGTAACTGCGTGGACGGCTCCCTTTGATCCCAGGATTACCCAGCGCTGGTCGACGAGCGCCTGATCGAGCCAGCCGCCAAGCATTTGCATGGTGAGGAAACCATTGGGGGTGACGCGACGGATCATGCCGCCAAGCTCGTCCATGTGGGCGTCGATCATGACGCGCGGGCCGGAGGAACCGTGCGCGGCAATGATAGAACCCATACCGTCATAGCGGAGGGAACTGGAAAGCGGCTTCATGTATTCGACCATCACCTTGCGGATAGGTTCCTCGAAGCCAGAAGGGCCGGGGGCGTCGGCAATTCTCTGAAGTATCTGGATCGTTTGATCCTGAGCGCAGGCTGGCGTCGCGAAAAAGGCCGCGACAGAGATAATTGTAATCACCAAGCGTTTCATAATGCCGAGATAGTACCACCGCAGCCAGAGGAGGCACGAAATTGTTCAGAGCGAAAGATTGCCCACGCGCGCGTGCGTGTTATGGAGCCCCGGCAAGGGATCACATCAGCGGAAGCTAGCAAAAATCAAGCACCCGGCGATAACCGCCAGGGGCAGATGTCCTGTTACGGCGGTTAATCAGGCATTACCGGAGTTGATCGTTCGAAACCCCCAAGACTGTCGCTAGACCGGGTGTCAATCTGGAGGATGGTGCAGAGCTCAGGGGGGGCCAATGGTTCCAATACACAGTTTTGTGTTCCGGGTCGTTGTTTGTCTAAACTATGCGCTTACCACTCGCGGTAATTGCACTCGGAATCGGAGAAAGCTCTATGGGTAACATGATGGGAGCGCTGGCCTCCTTCGGGCAGGACTCATCGGTCCTGAAAAAGAGAGTTAAGAGCGGTACGGCGAAGCGAACGATCGCATTTGCCGCTCTGTATGCTTGGCTGCTCGCATTGTTTCTGCTCGTCGTTATCGCCAGCGCCTCGATCAGCATAGCGAATCCGCTGATCTATCGCTACATCATCAACGATGGCATTCTGAAGGGAAACGCCGCTCTGATCGTTCGCCTCGCCGTGCTGGTGGCCGTCCTGGGGCTTCTTGATGGGGTGCTAGGTATGGCGCAAGGTTATTTGTCGGCAAGAATCGGCGCGAGCGTGGTGCTGTCCCTGCGCACAAAGCTGTTCGAACATATCCAGGAGATGCCGCTGGCATTCTTCACTCGGACGCAAACGGGCGCGCTGGTGAGCAGACTCAACAACGATGTTGGCGGAGCCCGAACTGCTTTTACGGATATTCTTTCAAATGTCGTGGGCAACGTCATCACCGTAGCGCTGGTTCTGGGAGCTATGTTCTTACTGTCCTGGCGCATCACGCTGGCGGCGCTCGTTCTGGTGCCTCTCTTCGTTTTTCCCGCGCGATTTTGGGGGCGCAAGCTCCAGACGATTGCTCGCGAGAGTTATGACCTTACCGCTTCGATGAACAATCTCATGGTGGAGCGCTTCAACGTAGCCGGAGCGCTGCTGGCCAAACTCTTCGGCCGACAGCAGGATGAAAGCAAAACATTTGAAGCTAAAGCGGAACGAGTTTCAGATATCGGAGTGACGCAGGCGGTCTACGGGCGTCTCTTCTTAACGGCCCTGCTTCTGATGGCTTCGTTTGCCACCGCGCTCGCTTATGGCTGGGGCGGAGTGCTTGCGGTAAGACACGTTCTTGACGTTGGAACCGTTGTCGCGTTGGTTTCCTACCTCACTCGCTTGTATGTACCGCTTCTGGGCCTTTCGAACATTCAAGTAAGCGTCATGACCGCGCTGGTGTCCTTCGAACGAGTTTTCGAAGTCCTCGACCTTCCTCCAATGATTCAAGAAAAATCGGACGCCGTTGCGATCCCGGTCGGGCCGGCGACAATTTCGTTTGATGGCGTTTCGTTCCGCTACCCAGCCGCGTCGGAAGTTTCGCTTGCGTCGTTGGAATCCATTGCGGTGCCTGACAAGACGCCGGAAAAGACTGTGCTTAACGAAATTACTTTCACCGCGAAGCCGGGGGAGCTGGTGGCTCTAGTGGGGCCGTCTGGTGCGGGGAAGACGACGATCACTTATCTGGTACCGCGTCTTTACGATGTGAAAAGCGGGTCGATCAAGATTGACGGTATCGACGTCCGAGATACGAAATTAGATTCGCTTCATAAACGCATCGGTGTGGTCACGCAGGACGCGCACTTGTTCCACGACACCATTCGCGCGAACCTCTTATACGCGAAGCCTGACGCTACCGACGGGCAAATTACTGAAGCCCTGCGCGCCGCGCAGATTCTTCGGCTTGTCGAATCTCTACCCCAGGGACTGGACACCCTCGTCGGCGAGCGGGGTTATCGTTTTTCGGGTGGAGAGAAGCAACGCCTGGCCATCGCGCGACTTCTTCTCAAGGCGCCAGACATCGTCATTCTCGGTGAAGCTACGGCGCATCTGGATTCAGAATCCGAAGCCGCCATACAGCAAGCTCTCGAAAGCGCTCTAACTGGGCGAACCTCTATCGTGATCGCCCACCGTCTATCGACAATTCTTAAGGCCAATCAAATTCTGGTCGTCCTAGACGGTAGCATCGTGCAACGCGGTACGCACTCCGAATTGATGGACCAACAAGGCATCTACGCGGAGTTGTACCAGCGTCAGCTCGCCGTCCCGACCGTTGGACTGTAACTCTGGTTAGTCGTGCGTTACCGGACATGTCTCACCGCAAACCCTTTATCTGGACCGCAAAGGCCAATGACACTCTCGAAAAGGTTAAACGCGCCAAGGCCAACCTCAATAACCGCCCCTCTGTGTGACGCAGTGCACTAGGCGTCCTGCTCGCTTGGTGAGCGCCATTTGTCTTACCGCCGCCGCCCGCGTTATAACCATGTCCATGCTGCCGTCGCGTATGCTCTCGACGCTTCTAAGCCCGTCCTTCTCCTTGGCAGACCTGCGATCGCAGACACCTTTGATCATCGTTGGATTCACCCTCTTGGCGGTTGGCATGGCTGCGGTGACGCTCTTTTTCTTCTGGCGCAAGAGCCGCGATCTGGGGCTGATCTATTTCAGTATCTTCTCAATCCTCTATGCTGTACGGCTTCTCTTACGTATGCGGGTCGTCCGTTCTCTCGCCGGTGTTTCCGACTCTCTCGTGGATCACATCAATCTATGGATTACCTTTACCCTTTTAATTCCCTTCCTGCTGTTTCTGCGCCAGGTCCTCGGGCCGCAGATCAAGACTCTCTTAAATCGACTGCTGATTGCGCTGGTGACTTTCGCAATGGTAACGATTACAGCGGATTTGTTCGGGGTCCGGGGGAGCTTTGCGTTTTCCTTAAATAGCTATCTCGTGCTCGCCATTGTTGGCGGTCTGACGGTCAACTTCATCGTTCTCCGGTTTCGCGGCTCGGGACAGCCGTGGACCGGGGAATACCGCGTCCTCACCATTGGTCTCCTGGTCTTTGGGGCATTTGTGCTCCACGGCAATCTCGCCCTCCTTGGTTTGTGGCCCGGTGGACCCGACGACGAAGCTCTCGGTTTCTTGTTTTTCGTTGGCTGCCTTGGCTATGTAGCCGCCCATAGTACCTTCGCCAACGAGCGTCGCCTGCTGGCCATCGACAAAGAACTCGAAATCGCGCGCCAGATCCAATCCTCGATTCTCCCTCGCGCAGTGCCCAGCATAGCGGGCCTAGAGATCGCCGCTCGCTATCTCCCCATGAGCGCGGTCGCGGGCGATTTCTACGATTTCCTCACGCTGGATAACAACCAGTTCGCCATTCTCGTCGCCGACGTCACTGGCCACGGCGTTCCTGCCGCACTCATCGCTTCTATGCTGAAGGGTGCTTTTGCTGGCCAGAAGACGCACGCTCAGCATCCCGAACTGGTTCTGGTTGGTCTGAATGAGGCTCTCTGCGGAAAATTCGAAGAGCACTTCGTCACTGCGGCTTATCTATACGCTGATCTTGATGCAAAGATCGTCCGTTATGCAGGAGCGGGACATCCTCCGCTTCTGCTCAGCAACCGTTTGAACGGCGAGGTACGCTCCATCGAACAGAATGGGTTCTTCCTGGGGATGTTTCCCGAAGCTGTCTACTCATCGATCGATATTCCGCTGCAACAAGGCGATCGATATGTGCTTTATACCGATGGCCTGCCCGAATCCGCAAACGCTAAAGCAGAAGAGTTTGGACTTCCGCGCTGCAAGCAGTTTCTGGGATCCCACTCTCGGCTTCTGGCGCCAGCCCTCGCTGACCAACTGCTCAGCGAAATCGCCCGCTGGTCCGCCCGCTCTTTAGGCCGTCCGCAGGAGGATGACATGACGCTGATCGTTATTGACTGGCAAGGGCAATCCTGAGTTCGCCAACAGAATTGAACAATCACGTCCTGGCGATCTGAACTGACGCTTGCGAAGCCTGATTTATCGTGATTTTGGCGCCTGGTAAGGTTCGTGTTCTATAAAAGGGATGCATATGCTGCACTGTGGGGATTCGTGGTGTCGCGGGGTACAAGGTCGGATACAAAGAGTTCTTCAGGTGGTATCGTAAAAAATATCCACAGTACTATGCCGCAGTATTCTAAGGGGCGATATGACGGGGTCGGCCGCATGGCCTTCGCGAATTACATCACGCACACGGTAATCTGCACCACGACCTTCTACGGGCACGGCTTTGATCTGTTTGGAAAAGCCCGCGAGCTGATCACTTCCGGGTTGCCCGTGATCCAGGAACCTTAGGGATCGTCAGCGCCCATTCACGTTGCACAAGCGGATTGATCGGGACTTATCCAACAAGTTTTTCGGCTTGGATCCGTGCATCTCCAGCGAAACGCAAAATAGGTAGCGTCATACGGGAACGGACAAAACTAGTTGCTGGCAAACCCCTGCAACATCCACACGCTATTCGATGATTTGGCGATTGTGTATGCAAAGCTCTTGCCGTCGGGCGCCAGTGTGTAACGCATGGCTGGACCCAAGTCCAACTGCGGCCGCGAGCTGCTGTCCAGCTGCTTGATGTCCCGTAACTTCGCTGTTTCGATGTCGATGGAAAACAGAAACCACTTTTTGGCCTCGTTGCGAATCCCGTATGCCGTCCTGCTGTCTTTTGAAAATCCGAGGTTTACAGTCTGAATAATTCCAAGGTCGCGATACTGCTTCCCATCGGGTGAGACCAGATGCCAGCGACGACTTGCATCGGCATAGGCAATCCACTTGCCGTCCGGGGACCAGGAAAAAACGCTTCCAGCACCATCCACCAACTTCTGCGCCGTTGCCCCGCCGGAGGTGCGAACGATTTTCATGCTTTCTGTGCCATCCGCTTCCAAACTCCCGAATGCGAATTGATTGCCGTCGGGAGACCAATCGCCGGTGAATTGCGTGCTTGTATCGGCAGGATCGACGAGTCGAACCGGTGCGCCGCCGGCGACCGACGATTCCCATAGCCGCGCTTGGCCACTCTTCGATACCACGCAATAGATGACTCGACTTCCATCCGGGGAAAGCACTGGGGCATACATGAACGTCGGCGGATCCTCTCGAAAGCTCGCACGGGTCACCAGTGGACGATCCTGTCCGTCCTTCGTGTGAATCCAGATATCTCGCGTTCCCAACCGGTCAGAAACATAGGTTAGTGAATCCGAATGGGCGGCCCACGCCGGCATCGTCTCCGATTGCGGCGTCACAATCAGGCCATGCGTCGTTCCATCGGCAATAGATATGGACTCAATGTCGAAATCAACGCTGCTCTCAGCGAACAGAATGGAGGATCCATCGGCGGAAACTGCAGGTGTTAGCTCGGAGCCAGTCCCTTGTGTGATCTGTTGCCATCGGTCGGATTGGGTATCGCTTAGGACGAGGTGTGCCGAGCCAGTCCCCACCGAGAGGAGAATGTGCCGATTGTCGGGCATCCAGGAGATCTTCGGCGTCCCTGCGGATCGTGGGAAGCTGCGCATTATCTGTCGAGGCGCTCCTGAACCGGACGGCCACGGCAGTAACCAATACTCCTCTACATCGGAATCACCCGCGCGAATCAGCAGCAACTGCTTGCCGTCCGGCGAAAATTTGAGTTGTGGACTGTTGAAAATCTTATGCGAAGAGATCCGCGAGTCCGGGTAGCGGCGCAGTGGCGAACCGATTGGCGCAGAGATGTACACGTCAGAGAAATTGTTGTCCTTCTCCTGATACAACACTACTGCCGCTTTGCCATCCGGAGATACGGTTGGCAGACTTGTAAAAGATCCGGCCCCTGCCGACATCGTCCAGAGTGCATCTGGCTCGCCACCCACGGTAGCAACGGAAAGTACCTGGTTGGGTGCTGTCCCCGGCGTTATCAGCAGATAAAAGATGTGCGTGGAGTCCGGCGACCAGCCGAGAGGGAGCACGCTGCCAACACTGCGAGTCAATTGCTGCGGCGTGGGCGAATCCAGGGTGCGCAGAAAAAGCTGCTCATCGTCGCCTACTTCGCCCGAGTACACCGCCATCTTGCCATCCGGCGACCACAGTGGACTGTGAGCGTTCACTGCGAATGGCGAGTACTTGTAATCCGAAAGTTGCACACCCCTTGGGTGCAACCACCATGCGACTCCACCTGCTAGCCCCGCAGCTAGGATCACCAGCGCGAGCGTGGCGCCCATTCCGAATCCTTTCCGTTTTGCTCCGCCTTGCTGCGCCGTCGCAACTTCTGGCGACACGGCCTGCATGCCGCTGCTAAACGCCTCGGAAAAATGGTCACGCAAGATGCGCAGTTGCTGATACAAATCCCGCGACGAATCAAAACGGCGCGTAGGGTCCTTCTCTAAACAGCGCTCCACCAGCCACTTGAGGGGCACCGGAATTTTGATTTTCAGCGGCTCCGCCTCGTCGCGCACAATCGCTGCCATGGTTTCTACAGACGAGTCGCGCGCAAACGCCTGCTTACCCTCAAGCATCTCGTAAACGATCAATCCAAACGAGAACTGGTCCGAACGGTAGTCCGCCTCCTGCCCCCGGGCTTGCTCAGGGCTCATGTAGGCCGCAGTTCCCAGGACCACGCCGGACTTTGTCATGTATTCCGTAGACGAGGACCCGACCAGGGTCGCTACCGTTGTCATCGTTTCGGCGCCGGAACCGGGGCCCCATTTGCTTCCAAGGGCCGTTGGTAACACTCGCGCCAGCCCAAAATCCAGAATCTTTACCCTTCCGTCATGGGTCACCATTACGTTTTCCGGCTTCAAGTCGCGATGCACAATTCCTGCCGCATGCGCTGCAGCCATTCCGTCCGCGAGCTGGGTTGCCAGTTCCACCACTTGCCGTGGCGGCATGGTGCCTTGCCGCAGCTGCTTTCGCAGCGAATCTCCATCCACCAGTTCACTCACTGTGTACGAGAGACCATTAGCGTTGCCCACCTCAAACAGCGCTACGATGTTCGGGTGACTCAGCGCCGCTACCGTCTTGGCCTCGCGTTCGAACCGGGCGCGCCGGTCAGAATCTCCAGCGATTTCCGACCGCAAAATCTTCAACGCAACATCGCGGTCCAGTCGCGTATCCCTGGCGCGATACACCTCTCCCATCCCGCCTGCACCGAGCGGAGCAGCAATTTCGTAAGGGCCAAGCTTTGTGCCGGGGGCAAGTGACATGAGCGGGAGATTATAACCTCAGACTGGGCGCCAAGGGCACTTCAACGACTCAAGTCATGACTCACGGGCAAGTGTCCATCATGAAGGATTATTCCCTGGCGGACGAGGCGGTTGCCAACGCCGTAAAGCTCGGCGCCGCGTCCAAGGGACCCGTGGTGGATATGTTCTGGGGCGACCGGTGTAGAACCGTTGTGGATCCCCAGGGTTACATTTGGATGGTCGCTAGCCACATTGCCCGACCCACACCCAAGGAAATGGAACAGAAGATGACGGAACAAATGGCCAACCAACGGGCAGCCGCGCTGCGAGTGGCTCCTGAGTAGCATCCTTCAAGCTCCGCTAGGCCCTCAAGTTCTAAGCCGTTCTGGTCACCCCGGCACCGTACACCGGTAGCGACCTTCGTCCCCCTTCCTCTCCGAGTGGCGGGCTAATCCTAAGTTAATTGCGGGCCAAAAGTCCCTTCGAGGAAATAGCCGTGCGCACTGCAGGACCAATATCAGCGAACCAGACATGAGCGGCACTCATGTGCGCAAAGGAGATTTCGAACGATCTCGCTTCCAGGCCAGGGAACATTCCCCTTGACCTTCTAGGGAGAGTGGCGCATGCTCGCTCCACTAGAAGCAAATAGGAGAGCGTGATATGGGTAAGCAAAAGTCGGAACTGCCGCAGGGGACGCTCGACATGTTGGTGCTGAAGGCGCTCTCTTTGGGGCAGATGCACGGGTACGGAGTTGGACAACGCATCGGGCAACTTGCCGAAGACATGCTCAAGGTGGAAGAGGGCACGCTGTACCCCGCGCTTTACCGCATTGAGCAACGCGGGTGGATCAAAAGCGAGTGGGGAGTATCGGAGAACAACCGGCGGGCGCGCTATTACAGACTGACGCGCGCGGGCCGCAAGCAACTGAGCGTGGAAGAGGCCAAATGGTCGCACCTGTCGATGGCCGTGGGCAAGGTCCTGCGGACAGTCTGAAGGAGAAGAGCATGGGATGGCTTGCGAAACTCAGGATGCGATTGCGCGCTCTACGGCATGGCGAGGAAGTGCATGGCGAGATCGCGGAAGAGTGGCGGTTTCACATTGATTTGCGGACGGAAGAGAACATTCGGCGCGGAATGACGCCGGAGGAGGCGCGGCGAAGCGCGGAGCAACATTTTGGAAATGCGGGATATATCAAGGATGTGAGCTGGGACGTGCGGGGCGGAGGAATCATGGAAATTCTCTGGCAAGACGTGCGATTCGGAATTCGGCAGTTGCGGAGAAGCCCTGGATTCACATTTGTGGCGCTGCTCTCGCTGGGACTGGGGATTGGAGGCAACGCCCTTATTTTCAGTTTGATCAGCACGATTCTGCTGCGGCCGTTGCCGATCAGCCATCCGGAACAGGTTTTCGCGATTCACCAGGGAAAGGAAAAAGATGCTTCGTACTCGCAGTCGATGTCCTACCCCAATTACAAAGACATCAGGGATCGGAATGCAGTTTTGTCCGGAATGGCAGTGTATCGATTTGATCCCCTGAGCTTGAGCCACAACGGGAGCAACGAGCGTGTTTGGGGCTACCTCGTTTCCGGGAATTACTTTGACGTGCTGGGCGTGCAGGCGTTTTTGGGGCGAACGTTTACGGCCGACGAGGATCGCACTCCAAATTCGCATCCGGTGGCGGTGCTGAGTTATGGCTGCTGGCAGCGGCGCTTTGGCGGCGAGCCAGGAATTGTGGGCAACTCTATTCAGATTAATGGTCACAGCTTTACAGCGATTGGCGTGGCGCCACCCGGATTTACGGGGACGGAGAACATATTCACACCCGAGTTCTGGGTGCCCAGCATGATGCAGGAGTGGATCGAAACAGGCAGCGGGCTGGAAGGCCGCGGCAACGGCCAGTGGCTTCCGTTCGGTCGGCTGAAGCGCGGCACAAATGCGGAGCAGGCAAAGGCGCAATTGAACACCGTGGCCCGGCAACTGGGGCAGGAGTACCCAAAAACGGACGAGGGCATGACGCTCCGACTGACTCCGCCGGGATTGGTTGATCCGAATCTGCGGAGCGCGGTGATCGCTTTTAGCGGCGCGCTGATGTTAACGGTACTGCTGGTGCTACTGATTGCGTGTACGAATCTCGCAAGCTTGCTTTTGGCGCGCGCCATGCAGCGGCGGAAAGAGATTGCGGTGCGGATGGCCATCGGAGCGACGCGCGCGCGGCTTGCATTGCAGTTGTTGACAGAGAGCGTGATGCTTTCCGTGATTGGGGCGGCGTTCGGACTTGCGACTGGCCAGGCGCTGATCCTGGTGGCACGGGCGTCGCTTCCTCGGACGGATTTTGCACTGACACTGGACCTGCGGATGGATTGGCGGGTCGTAAGTTTCGTGGTGGCGCTGGCAGTGGTCACGGGAATCGGCTTCGGACTCGTGCCGGCGCTGCAGGCGAGCCGTTCCGATGTTGTCTACGCGCTGAAAGAGGACACGTCGGGCGGGCGACGGCGAGCCTGGTTGCGGGGCGTGCTGGTGGTGATGCAGGTTGCACTGTCGTTCGTTTTGCTGATCACGGCGGGATTAACGGTGCGAAGCCTGGAACGCACGGAGGTCCTTGGCCCGGGGTTCGATCCGAACAATGCCGTGACCATGTCGGTGGACCTGGGGCTTCAAGGATACGATGAGAAGAGTGGAGAGAATTTCTATCAGCAGTTGGCCGAGCACGTTCGAGCATTGCCTGGAGTAAAGTCGGCTGGGTGGATAGCAAGATTGCCGCTGGCGCTGGATGTGAGCACGACGGGCGTATATCCCGAGGGACAAGCGGAACCACGCGCTGAAGAGATGCCGTCTGCCATCTATGAGAGCGTGAGCCCGGATTACTTTGCGACGATGGCAATTCCGATTGTTGGTGGACGGGATTTTGCCGCGAGCGATACCGCGAAATCGCCAGGAGTGGTCATCGTCAACGAAACGCTCGCGGAGCGATTTTGGCCGAGCCAGAATGCGATCGGGAAGCGTCTGCACTCCGGGGAAGACTTGCTTGAGGTGGTAGGAGTCGCAAAGAACGGCAAATACCAGAGCCTGGGGGAAATTCCGGCGCTGGTCGTTTACTATCCACTCACGCAGGACTATGCGACGTCAGCGGCCCTGGTGATAAGGACAAGCGTCGATCCAGAAGCGGAAATATCGAGTGTGAGGGGCGAAGTGCAAACACTTGATCCCCAATTGCCGATCTATGACGCAAAGACGTTGAAGGAACACCTGCGCCTTGCGCTATTCCCATTACACGCAGGAGCAGTGGTGGCCGGGAGCTTCGCGTTGCTCGCCATGATTCTTGCTGCCATCGGAATTTATGGAGTGATGGCCTATTCCGTGGGCCAGCGCACGCACGAGATCGGCATCCGGATGGCGCTTGGGGCGCGGGCCAGCGACGTGTGGAGGATGGTGTTGAAGCAGGGAGTGATAATCACTGTTATAGGGATGGTCTGCGGATTAGTCTGTGCGATCGGATTGTCGGGCGTGGTGGCAAGTATGCTCTATGGCGTGAGCGCAACGGATCCGTTGACATTTCTGTTCATTACGTTGCTGCTGGCCGCTGTGGCCCTGGCGGCTTGCTATATTCCAGCGCGGAGGGCCACGAAAGTGGATCCAGTCGTTGCGATAAGGAGTTTGTGAAATTTTGCAGACCAGGCTAGCAAGAATCCATCGGAGAAGGCGGCGGCACGCCGAACCCGAAACGGCCTGCCGGTCGATATGCCGGAGTGCCAGCGAGCCAGAAGTCCGGTTGGGGGGAAGCTTGGCGTCGGCGAATGCCGTTTTGCATTGCAATCTCCCGCCGTTTTCTGGCCAGTGTCGCAACAGGTGAGTCGGACGACTTCCTCCTGATCGTTGATGGTCTGAAAGATTGCCTGCACTAAATGCTCGTAAGACAGCCCCGTAGTTGTCTTTCTTTCGGCCATCATGTTTCGCTGGCCATATTCGTGCATCCGATGTACGAGTATTATGTATCTTCCATCATCGCATCGCACCAACACTTCGCGCGCGCGCCAAGACGGCTGGAGCAGGAGGGTGCCATCACATCGGAATGGAGCCCCGGGGAATACAACCGCCGAGCGCATTTCTATCGTCTGACGCGTGTGGGACGCAGATTACTCGAAGCCGAGAAACACGATTGGGAGCAGACAGCGGCGAGCACCGCGCGCTTCTTTGAAGTGAAAGCGCAGGATCTGGCATGAGAGACCTGATTCGGTTATTCACGCGCCTTCTCAACTTCACGATCAGGCGCCGCGGCGACGAACGGCTCAGAGGAGAGACTGAATCGCATCTAGCGACTCAGACCGAAGAGAACATCCGCGCCGACATGATACCCGAGGAAACCCGCCGCCACGCTCGCCTGAAGTTCGGGGTGGTGGAGACAGTTCGGGAGGACTACCACGCCGAAGAGGGCCTGCCATTCGTCGAGAACCTGCTGCTGGATGTTCGTTATGCGCTTCGCGTGCTTCGGAAGTCTCCCGCGTTCACGGTCGTAACCTTACTCACTCTGATGCTAGGGATTGGGGCAAACGTCGTCGTTTTCGGAGTGCTGAATACCGTCCTGTTGCGCCCGTTGGGTGTCAGCGACCCACAGAGCCTGTATCAGATTCGCCACAAGCCGTGGATGAGCGGACGGCTACTGACTACGTCGTATCCCGCATTTGAGGATTTTCGGCAGCGAAACACCGCCTTCAGCGGGATGGCCGGGATTTATGGATATTCTCATGCGGGACTGAGCTGGCGTAACGCGGTGATGAAGGTCCACGGCGATGAGGTCACGGGAAATTATTTTGATCTGCTCGGCGTGCAGCCGCAGGTAGGACGGTTCTTCCACGCGGCGGACGAGCATGGCCCGGATTCAGCGCCCTATGTGGTGTTGAGCGATGCTCTGTGGCGAAGCGCGTTTCAAGCCGATCGGGGCGTAGTCGGGACGACCGTGGAACTCAACAAGCATCCGTTTACGGTGGTTGGCGTGGCACCAGCGCGGTTCCACGGCACGGAGCGGTTTGTGTGGCCCGACTACTGGATGCCCATGGCGAACGAGGAGCAGGTGGAGGGGTCGGACTACCTGCATAACCGGACATCCGTAGCCGTTACGGTGATTGGCCGGCTTAAGCCGGGCGTGACGCCGCAGTGGGCGACGGAAAATCTGAATTCGATTGCGGCTGAGCTGGCCAGGGAGTATCCGGAGACCGACGACGGACAGTCGCTGCGGCTGATCCATCCAGGACTCCTCGGGGACGACGGTGATGTCATTCGCGGATTCCTTTACAGCGTGACCGTGCTGGCGCTGCTGGTGCTGGCGGCGGCATGCGCGAATCTGGCAACTCTGTTTGCCGCGCGCGCGGCGGATCGCAGCCGGGAACTAGCGCTCCGCGTGGCCCTTGGATCGAGCCGGTGGCGGCTGGTGAGGCAACTGCTGACCGAGGCGGTGATGGTATCGCTGATGGGCGGCGCAGCGGGGTTGGTGAGCGCGGACCTGCTGTTGGGTGCGTTGAACCGCTCCGATCCGTTCGTTGGCCAGCTGACGGTAAGCGTGGATGCGCGTGTGTACCTGGCGGGCCTGGCATTGACACTGGGAAGCGCGCTGTTGTTCGGGATGGTTCCGGCGTGGCAGACGTGGCAGAGCAGTCCGTTGCAGATGATGAAGAGCGGACCGGCGGATGCAATGCACCTGCGTCGGTTTGCCGTGCGGGACCTGCTGTTGGGCGCTCAAATCGCAATCTGCACGCTGCTGGTAACTGCTTCGCTGGTGGCGGTGCGCGGCATGGTGCGCGCTCTGCACGCTCCGCTGGGCTTCCAGCCGCAGGGCGCGATGCTGGCCGATTTGGATCTCAGCCAGGTGGGACCGGCAGGCGACGTGACGCTCGAGAAAAAGAAAGCGATGATTGAAGCGGCGCGGAGCATCCCCGGTGTATCGGCGGCGGGTACGGTGAGCCGCACGCCCATGACCGGCGGGATGCATGGGATTCCGATTTTCCGGTCGGGGACGACAGAGTTCAAGTTGGAGAATGCTGTGCTGGCGCCGTATGTGTTTACGATGTCGCCGGGATACCTGGACGCTGCCGGTACTCGGCTACTGGGTGGGCGGGATGTCTCCTGGCGGGACACCACAGAGACGCCCGATGTGGCGGTCGTGAACGAAACCTTCGCGCGGAAGATGTGGGGCCAAGCGCCGGCGATCGGACAGCGGTTCATTCTGTGGGGCAAGCTCACGGAAGTGGTGGGCGTGGCGGAAGATGGCAAGTACCACGACCTGGAAGAGTCGCCGCAGGCTGTGGTGTATCTGCCGTTACCGCAAAGCGAGGAAAGCGAAGCGGTTTTCGTGGTGCGCTCGCGGCTGGCGCCGAACGAGATGGCTGCGGCGCTCGAACGCACGCTGAGCGGCATCGAGCCCTATGTGCCAATCACGGTGCAGAACTGGCCGGATGCGCTAGAAGGTGAGCTGTTCCCGGCACGGGCAGCGACAGTGGCACTGGGCGTCATGGGCCTGCTGGCGGCGATGCTCGCGGTGACGGGCATCTTCGGTATGGCGGCCTACAGTGTGAGCCGACGGATGAAGGAGCTGGGCGTCCGCATGGCATTGGGCGCGCGCAAGACGCAAGTGATGAGCGCGGCGGTAGGTCGGCCAATGGTGCTGCTCGGCGTGGGATCGGTGCTGGGTCTGCTGGCAGGAATCTTCGCGAGCCGCCTGCTGGGACAGATCGTGTATCAGGCGAATCCGCGGGATCCCGTAGTCGTGGGCGGCGCGGTGCTGACGATGGCGCTGCTCGGCATTGCAGCGTCCGCCATTCCAGCACGGCGAGCGCTCGCCGTAGACCCGTCCATACTCATGCGGGAAGAGTGAGGCAGGTGAATGCCAGATCACTCAATACAAGGGCGTCAGGACATCTCACACTCGCTTATCCCTATGCTGAGATTGGAACTCCTGTGTGGGGTAACTGGCAAAGTCGCCATTGCTCGCAACGAATTCGCCAATCGCTACTATGAAAGATCACGGTAACACCAAAATTTAGCGTTAAGATGGCTTTAGGGAAGTTGTGACCCCGTCGAGTGGAGCAGCAGGCTTTGCGAATCAGAACAGGAACCCTGAAAATATTTGGCGGCAGGCCTCTCCTAACGTTCTTCATCGCCCTGGCTCTTTTCGAAGTGCGTTTTACCGAAGCGTCCGAGTCCCGGCAGTGGTCGTTCGACATCAGCCCCTACGGTCCTCAGCAGGCAAAGGGTGAAAAGAATCCCGATCGCTTTCCTGAAACCAGATTGGCCGTGGCACGGCGAGACACTACGTCTGATTGCTCCTTCCGGTGAGAAGGTTGAAGAGTTACGGTTCGCGCCGAATTGAGGAGAGAATTCTCAGCCCAGGGATCCACAGTGGTTGAATTTGTGCTCGCGGGTAGAATCGAACGATGTCTCTGTGCCACAAACTCAGTGTGTCAAGCGCCCTACTATTTATAGGGACCCTGTTGTTTACTCGGATTCTCCCCGCGCAAAACCCCGCCGCCGACCTGGTCCTAATTCACGGCCACATCCTCACCGTTGATGCCAACGATTCGGTAGCCCAGGCCATCGCCGTCCGCCATGGCGTTATCGTGAAAGTTGGCACCGACGCCGAAGTTCTGGAATTCGCGGGCAATGCTCCCGGCGCCCGTATCATCGACCTCCGCGGTCATACCGCCACCCCCGGCCTTATCGACACCCACGCTCACATCGCTGATGGAGGCGTCGAAGAGCTCTACGGCATCAAGCTCTCGGATGCCGCTTCGATAGCTGAAATTGTCGCCCGCGTAAAGGCCAAGATCGCTCTCGCTAAGCCTGGTGAATGGGTCACCGGCTCCGGATGGGACGAGGGCAAGCTCGCCGAACACCGCTACGTCACCGCCGCCGACCTCGACGCGGCCGCCCCCAACAATCCAGTCTGGCTCATCCACACCACCGGCCATTATGGAGTCGCCAACTCGCTCGCGCTCAAGCTGGCCCACATCACCGCCGGCACAGCGGACCCCACGGCCGGCACCATCGACCGTGACCCCCACGGCAACCCCACCGGTGTCCTCAAAGAAGACTCCGCCATGGAGCCCGTCACCACCCTCATCCCGCCCGTCACCGCCGAGCAAATGCGTCAGGGCATCCTCTACATTCAACAGGTGCTGCACAGCGAAGGCATGACCGCCGTCAAAGATCCCGACATTTACAAGCTCCACTGGGATGCCTACAAAACCCTCCTCGATCAGGGGCAGCTCAAGGAGCACATCTGCGTCCTGTGGCACGCTGGTTCGACACTGGAGTCGGCCCGCAAGGCGTTGGCCCAGATCAACGCCGTTCCCCGCCTGCCCTCCACTCTCGGCGACGACCGCCTGCTCTCCTGCGGCGCCAAAATCTACATGGACGGCTCCGGTGGCGCCCGCACAGGCTGGGTCTATGACGATTGGTTGCGTAACGCCACGACTCCAGACGTCACAAGTTCGGGCACGGGAAATCGCGGCTATCCGCAAACCGATCCTGCTGTGTATCGAGAAATGGTGCGCCTCTTCCACCAGAACGGCGTCCCAGTTGGTACCCACGCCGTCGGGGACCGCGCCATGGACTGGGTCGTCGATACCTACGCCCTTGTCGAGCAAGAGCAGCCCCACACTGGCCTGCGCCACAGTATCATCCACGCCAACCTGCCCAGTCCGCACGCCCTCGACGTGATGGCCAACCTGCAGAGGAAATACGACGCCGGATATGCGGAAATGCAGCCCGGATTCCTTTGGTGGATCGGCGACATCTACGCGGCCAGTTATGGTCCCAAGCGCGGCCAGCGGCTAGAGCCCTTAAGGACCCTGCAATCCCGAGGTGTTCTGTGGTCAGGCGGGTCGGACTATTTCGTTACGCCGGTGGCCGCCCGCTTCGGACTCTGGGCCTCCATAGTGCGCCAGACCGCCAAAGGCACCTACGGCCTACACCCCTTCGGAATGGCAGAAGCCGTGGACATCCACACCGCCCTCCGCAGCTACACGGCCTGGGGCTCGCGCCAGATGTTTCTCGAAGATAAGATCGGTACCCTCGAGGTAGGCAAAAGAGCCGACATTGCTGTGTGGGACCGCGACCTCTACTCCGTCTCCAATGAGCAGATCAAAGACTTGAAATGCTTGATGACGCTGCTCGATGGCGAAGTAATCTACACTTCGCAGGGCTCATCCGTAACAACAGAAATCCGCTAACCCGAGCGCGATCCTGGTTACACGTCCAAGAGCGCAGTCACTCATGGAGAAGCTAGCTCGTTGGCTCCAGAGGACAAGAAAAAGTGGAATTGGTTTCGGAACCGGGATCCATTCGTGCTCGTCGCCCACGCGCTCGACGATACGCAGAGCGACGCCACCGAGAAAACCACACGCAATAAAGTTCTCATGTGCGATTTCCGTTTCTCGAGCGTTGACGCTCGCGGCATTCTATCCCCGCTTCCGGGCGTAGATCTCCACCAAGACTTTGGTGGGAGTGTGCTGCAACTTCCGTGCCGCCTTGCTCGTTGCCGGTTCCTCCCGAGTGACGGGACATCGCCATTCATTCTCGCACCAAGTGATACCCGTCAACGCCGTCTGGCGCGAATCGCAGGCTGAAGCCCGTCGCGCGCCACTTCAATTACAGACGTTCTGCAGATACGGGGCACCATCGATTACCGGGCCCGAGTTGCACGGGATGGCCCTTAGGTACTCATAGATGGCCCGGAGGTGATGTTCGCTCATGTTCTCGAAGCTCGGCCATGGCATGACCTGGAGAAGATCGCCGTTGAAGGGAGGCTCCAGACAGTTGGGGGGAGTGCCAGGCCCGGCGGTACAATTCGGGTGAACATGATCGAAATCTGTACCCTGTCTCATGATCTGACGAAACTGTTCAAAGGTGTGTCCACCTTCAGGCAGCCCCGTCTTGTCCGGCGTCAAGTTACGGGAGTAAAGATGTGGAATTGAAGGGAACGGCGGACCAGGGAACGGACCGAAATCCTGCCCTCCCGCTAAATAGGTCGCTGGGTTCACGACTTGCTTTCCGCTGAATGCAGGGGAAAGAAGGTACGGGTTTCCACCGGGACTGTACTCGGTGGCTGGACCTGCACTGTGGCAACCATTGCAGTCGGCCACCGCGTTGACAATATAGCTGCCTAGTCCCACTAGCCTTCTGTCCTTGCCCTCCAGATTCAACGGCACTGGCGCTATCTCGAAACCGATATGGACGAGTGACACCTCATCGTCGTCCCGTTGGTCCTGGGCTTGGGCGCGCGGTGAGTTGCTCAACAATCCTGTTAGAGCCACCACACCCAGTGTTACGATCGCCCCCGACGCCATTTTCACAAGCTGCTGTGATTTCATGTTTGGTTCTCCTTTAGGGAATCGCCCAGAGTTGCCATGCTTGCTGCTGCGGGCATGCGGCGCACTTTGCGAGAAACGTCACGATTCGTCAATCCTTGTAAGGTAGTTTGGCGGTAGGACGCGTATATCTGCGTAAACTATTCAAAGAATGGGCCTTAGTTGTCAGGATAACCTCGAGACCCCGGCTTTTCTCAAAACTCCTATTGGTGTTAGACTTCGCGGCACATGACCGCCTAACATGTCTCAAACTGCGACCCAACCCACCGCCAAGCGCTTCGGTCCATTTGAAGTGAGTCTTGCCTCGTACGAACTTCGCAAGCACGGCGTTCGGATCAAGTTGGCGGGTCAGCCCTTCGACATCCTAGCGATCCTACTGGAGCGTGGCGGTGAAGTGGTGACCCGCGAAGAACTCCGGCAGCGCCTGTGGCCAGCCGATACCTTTGTGGACTTCGAGCACGGCATGAACAACGCCGTCAAGAAGCTGCGCGCGGCCCTTGGCGATTCGGCGGATCATCCGCTCTACATCGAAACTGTCACACGCGTGGGTTATCGATTTATCGCGCCAATGGAACAAATCGGGCGTGCATCGAACGAGGCGCAGGAGCAGTCCGGAACGAGATGGAAGGTGATGGCCCCTGCTGCTTTGGTTGTCGCGGCACTTGCTTCCGGCAGTTACTTCTATTTTCGGCACCCGCTCGAGCTCACAGATAAAGACACGATTGTTCTCGCAGATTTTACAAACACGACGGGAGACGCGGTGTTTGACGGCACGCTACGCCAGGGGCTTTCCGTACAACTGGAACAGTCACCGTTTCTGAGCCTCGTTTCAGAGCAGCAGATCCAACAGACGCTGCAGATGATGGGTCAGAATCCAGATGCGAAGCTCACGCCGGAGATTGCGCGGGAACTGTGTCAGCGAACGGGAAGCGGCGCGGTGCTCGAAGGTTCGATCGGGCAGATAGGCACCGAGTACTTGCTGACGGTTAAGGCGGTCAACTGCGTCAGCGGGAAAACGTTGTCGAGCACGGAAGCGCAGGCACGCGATAAGAATCATGTGCTGGATGCGTTGGGAAAAACCGCTGCGGAGATTAGGAACAAACTGGGCGAATCGCTGAGCACGGTACGGAAGTTTGACACGCCGCTTGAACAAGCCACTACACCGTCGCTCGAAGCCTTGGAAGCTTTCAGCTCAGGCTATAAAGTTGTAGGCACGACAGGGTCGACCGCAGGTATTCCGTTCTTTAAGCATGCCGTCGAACTCGATCCCAATTTTGCGCTCGCCTATGCGTTGCTGGGCCGCCTGTACGGGGATATTAAAGAATACGGGGTCGCAGCCGACTACGCGCGAAAGGCATACGAACTGCGCGAACGAACGAGTGAGCCAGAAAAGAATTTCATCACAGCTTCCTACCATGTGATCGTCACCGGAAACATGGAGAAGGCCGAACAAACCTGCGAGCTTTGGGCACAAGCTTATCCGCGCTCGCCGGGGCCGCACATGTTCTTGTCGGGGTTAATTTATCCGGTCTTAGGACAACATGAAAAAGTGCTTGAAGAAAGCAAAGAGGCAGTGCGATTGAATCCGGACAGCCCCATCCCTTATTCCATCCTTATGTCCGGCTACATTGCACTGAATCGCCTGGACGAGGCCAAGACCACCTATGAGCAGGCTCTCGGACGCAAGCTGAGTCGCCCTTTCTACCATGCACGCCTCTATGAGGTTGCGTTTTTGCAGAACGATCGTGCGGGGATGACAGAACAAGTGGTTTGGTCGACCGGCAAGGCGGAAGTAGAGGACGAGCTGCTAAGGTTCGAGGCCAATACCGCAGCCTATCGAGGGCGGCTGAGAGAGGCACGAGAGTTTTCCCGCCAGGCTGTGGATTCCGCGAAACGTACAGGCAAAAGAGAGAATGCCGCGACCCACTCTGCCCTTTCCAACCTGAGGGAGGCCTTATTCGGCAATGAAAACGAAGCACGAAGGCACGCGACCTTCGCGCTAGAGGGCACCACAGGCGGCGATGTGGAATATTGCATGGCGCTGGCCTTGGCGTATGCGCATGATGAGGGGAGGCTGCGAGCGCTGATCGACGATTTGGAGAAGAGGTTTCCGGAAGCGACCACTATGCAGTTTAACTACCTGCCGACCCTCCGAGCAAAGCTTGCGGTCAGCCGCGGAGATACTTGGGGGGCTATCGAGATTCTCAGGGTCGCCACTCCCTATGAGTTAGGCAGAGTTAGCGGGACAGACAATTGGTCGGCCTTGTATCCTATCTACGTGCGCGGCGAAGCGTATCTGGTCGCGCATCGAGGGACCGAAGCGGCCGTAGAGTTTCAGAAGATCCTCGACCATCGTGGAATTGTGACCAACGAACCCATCGGAGCACTCGCGCATCTCCAAATCGGCAGAGCCTATGCCATGCAGGGCGACACCGCGAAAGCCAAGCTGGCCTATCAGGATTTCCTCACGCTCTGGAAAGACGCCGACCCCGATATTCCCGTCCTGAAACAAGCGAAAGAGGAGTACGCAAAACTGCGGTAATTCCCGTGCCCAAGCAGAGAAAGCAAGTCGTGGTCACAGGCGCGTCATTGTATCCCACTCACTTCTGAAGAGACTACAGCAAGCTCATTCTTCAACTTCAGCTGCGATTTTCCGTACATTCGGTCCAGCTGAGGGCATAACTTCGCGCGCTTTGCGATTGTCGAAGGGATGTCCTACTTGTAATGATGGCTTCAGGCATGCCCTCTTTCGGAACTCATAGTGCCGGCGCATGTAGCGAATATGATGCGCAACAACCGGACTACGAGTTCCTATTGCTCTTATTGCTGCTGCAGTTCACCTCATGAGGCGGAGATCTGAGCTCGTCTTGTCTCGACAACTTTGTGCGCGGACGCCGCGGATGAGAACAGAGATAGGAGACCTTCGGCCAGTGTTGGGTGAGTCAGGACCGCATCGCGCAGCGCGGTGTAGGGCAGCCCTGCGATCATCGCAATCTGGACGGCGGCCAGGATCTCCCCCGCACCGACACCGAAGGCCGTGAACCCGAGGATGCGATCGCTATCAGCCTCCACGAGGGCCTTCACGAACCCGCGGGTTTCCGAAAGCGTGCGTGCACGCAGGTTGCTTTCCATTGGGACCTTAAACAGGCGATACGCTATCCCTTGAGCCTCCGCTTCTGTTTCACTTAAGCCGATACGAGCGAGTTCGGGGTCGGTAAACAGACAATATGGGACTTGCCTGCCCGTGGTCACACGGTTGCCGCCGGTTAAATTGGCATGGACTACGCGGAAATCGTCGATGCTGATGTGCGTGAACTGGGGGCTGCCTGCGACCTCGCCGATCGCCCAGACGCCGGGCGCGGTGGTCTGCAGCCGCTCGTCGACCTTGATGTATCCCCGGTCGGTGAGCTCAACGCCGGTCAGTTCCAGGCCGAGTCCTTCGGTGTTCGGATTGCGGCCTGTGGCGACCAATACCTGACTACCCTTTAGGACTTTCTCAATTCCATTCTGCTCGACGACGACACTCACCGAGTGGCCACATTTGCCCGACACTTGCTTAATCCGTGCATTCAGGAGAATGTCGATGCCTTCATCTGCGAGCAGGCTGCGAAGAGCTTCGCATACGTCCGGGTCTTCTTTGGACATCAGCCGCCCGTTGCGATCGACCATCGTCACTTTGCTGCCGAAGCGGCGCATTGCCTGGGACAGCTCCACTCCGACGTAGCCCCCACCGACAACCAGCAAGTGTTCGGGAATTTCATCGAGTTCAAGAGCCTCGATATGCGTGAGCGGCTGCGCTTCCGCAAGGCCAGGAATTGTCTCCAGCGCGGCACGCGTGCCCGTACTAACGATCACATTCGCGCCCCGCAGTTGACGTGTGGTCCCATCGGCCAGGGATACTTCCACTGTTCTCGGCGCTAGGAACCGGCCCGTTCCCAATATGAACTCGGCTCCCGTGTCCCTGTAATTTTCCATATACATGTCGTTCAGGCCACGCACCATCCTGCGCTTGCGCTCGCGCACCTCCGCCATGTTGATCTCGAAGCCGTCGTGTGTGATGCCGAAGTCCTTGCTCCGGCGAAAGTACGATGCGATTTTCGCGCTGTGGATGATGTTCTTGCTCGGCAAGCACGCGATGTTCGGGCATGACCCGCCGATGTATTTGCGCTCGACGACTGCGACTTGCTTTCCTTCGCTAGCAAAGGTCCACGCAGCGATGGTCGAGCCCGTGCCACCCCCGAGAATCACCAGATCAAATTCTTCCGGCTGCGTCTTCTTAAGTACCTGAGCGGATGAGGTGCTTTCGGTGCGCTTCATGCGACTTCTCCTTTCTGAGCGAAACGTTCATTCTGGGCTCTCATTGACTTCACCAGGTCAGCTGCTGACGCTCCCTCGAGCGACAGTCCATAGCCGACTTCACAGACAATACGCTCTTTCAACGGTTGAATGAAATGTACGCGCGTATGGCGGCGGGTCACTTCGGGAGTCTTCAACTACAACTTGGCCACCTCTCGTGCTCGGGGCAGCGCCTTGCCGTTCGGCACAACCTCTCTAATCACTCCCCATTCCTGCGCGGTCTGCGCCGTGAGCGGCTGTGGGTTGAGCAGGAACGCCTCCGCTCGTCCCGCGCCAGCGTTCCAAAAGCACTGGCTTCAAACGCCGGGATCGGCGACGTTGCCGAAGGACGAGAAATCAATTTCGGGAATGAACCCCCGCCTGCTCCCGTCAGAATCACAATCTTGAATCCTGAAGTTGCATAGGATTCTCCGAGATGCGTTGCCCTGACTGCGTTCACCCGAATTTGTTATTGCGAGGTCAGCACATTGCACTCAGGTGGCTACAACCAGACCGCCTGCGGCACGAATGACCTCCCCAGTGATCCAGGCCGATTCGTCTGATGCTAGGAACACCGCCAGCGGGGCGATATCCGTGACGCGACCGAGCCGGCCGAGCGGCGTCTTCCCAGCCAGAACGGCGCCGGCACCACCTTCAAAGGTCCCCGCGGATACATTGCCTTCGGTTTCTGTATGACCGGGAGCGATGGCGTTGACGCGTATCTTGCGCGGCGCCAGTTCGAGCGCCAATCCCCTGGTCAGCGTTTCGATGGCGCCTTTCGTGGAAGCGTACAGCAGGGCTCCAGCCACCGGATGCGAGCCGACGATAGAGCTGAGATTGATGATGCTCCCGCCGTCGGTACCGAACCGCTTGATCGCCTCCTGCACGTTGAGAATCGCCCCGAGAACGTTGATGTTGTAGTGGTGTGAAAGCTCTCTTCGGTGATCTCCGCGATGCCGCCGAAGCGGAATACCCCGGCGTTGTTCACCAAAACGTCCAGTCTTCCGAACGCAGAATCCACTTCTTTGAACAACCGCGCGACCTCTGCGGCCTTGGACACGTCGGCCCCGACCGCGATCGCCTCGCCCCCGTTGTAGGTGATCGCCTGAGCGACGCGTTCGGCGCCTTCCCGGTCGGAGGAATAGTTCACGACTACGCGCGCGCCCGCAGCTCCCAAGGCCGTTGCAATCCCGCCGCCTATGCCTTTGGACGCGCCCGTCACTATTGCCACTTTATTAGACAGGTTGCTCATATTCACCATTGTTCTTGATCCAAATCCCCGTACCCCCGAACGTCCATCGATTTGAATTGCGCCTCGCGCGTATGAAAATCTCGATTTATGCTCCTTATGCTAAAGAGCGTTTGGAAACAGCGCGTCAACATTCAATTTTGCATCGTGAACAAATCACCGGCGCCCTTCTCTTATCGGATTATGGAAGGGTGGCCCGTTGATCCGCCCGAGAACGGCGGTGACTGCTCGTATCGCCGATTACATTGTGAGGACGGCGCGGAACCGGGCGCTGCCCTCCGCAACGCGTTCGTAGGCCTTGGCGGCCTCCGCCAATGGGTAAGTCTCGACGATCGTTTTGACTTTCCCTTGCGCCACGAAATCAAGAGCTTCGTAGAGATATTCGGGGCCGTTCTGCTGGCTGCCGATGATGCGGATGCGCTTCATGATGAGATCCATCAGGGAGACGGAAAGTGGCTCCGCGTCCGCGCCCATAGCGATCAGCCGGCCGTCTGGCCGTAATCCCTGAATGCTGTCCACCATGGACTTCGTCGAATTGGAAGTGCTGAGGATAATGTCGGCACCGCCCGCTGCGGCAAGGCTCTTTCCGTCTCGGACAATTTCATCGGCGCCGAGCTCACGGATCAATTTGTCTTTGTCAGGGGAGTGGGAAATGGCGATGGTCTCAAAGCCCGCTGCCTTCGCGTATTGCACTGCGAGGTGTCCTAGGCCGCCGATTCCAAGCACGGCCACGCGCTCGTGCGGCTGAGGATCGGCCCAGCGCAGCCCGCTGTAGACCGTGTAGCCCGCGCAGAAGATCGGCGCTGCTTGCTCGTAGGAAACCTTGTCGGGAATCAGATAGGTTGCGTCGGCATTCATCAGCATGTACTCGGCGTGCCCGCCTTGCGCCTCAACTCCTGTGCCCTTCATGTGGGGACAGAACATTCTGCGACCACGCTGGCACCATTCGCACCGCCCGCAGGTGGATTGAATCCAGGCAGTACCCACGCGGTCGCCCACCTTCCGCGTCGTGACGTCGGGAGCCACCCCAACGATCTCGCCGACAGGCTCGTGACCTAGAATTCGCGGAAATGGTGGTCCGGGAAAGTGCCCGAGCGTGAGATGTACGTCGGTGTAGCAGATGCCGCTCGCATGCATTTTCACCAGTACCTGATTAGGTCCGGGTTGAGGTTGCGGAACGTCTTTGATCTGCCACGAACTGCTGACAGCGGGAACGACTGCAGCTTTCATAACACTTCCTCCTAACGCACTTCGATGCGAGAGGATTTGCGGTTGGTGCATGATTTTGGGCGCCCGAATCGCCAATCGCACACCTCGAGCTGAGATTGACGGCGAACCGGAAGGCAGATGAATCGTAATACCGTTGAAGTTGTCGGCCCAGAAAGAGTATGACTTGCACCCCTCTTTCCAATCGGGTGCGAACATGAACTGATAGACGATTAGCTGGGAGCGTCCATCGAAGAACTCGGCGAGCGAAACAGTGCCATTCGGCCTCTCAAACTGATAGGGCTTCTCCACGCGCCATCCTTGAGCACGAACCCGCTCGTGCCCGCTCTTTCGCGCGAGTAGGTGACCACGTCAGTTCGGTCATCGAAGCCATTGTGCCGCCTGGCCACTCGGTTCAGCGCCTGCCGGTTCCCAGGTCGTCCGAATACCCGGCCTTCAGGCGAGACCACTGGGCAGTGGGACGTCCATCGGTACGGGTAACCTGCTTGCCTTTAAACCGTTGTGGCCAGCCGGTCGGCGAGTCCTCCCACGTCTCCTGCCGCCCGTAGACGGTCAAGTCGAGCAACCGATAGCTGTTATCCGTCGCCTCGACGCCGCGCCTCGTCGTCCAGTAAGTCTCGAAGACATTGGGTCCTTGTCGCAGGTAGCAAACGATGTGCATCATGCCCACCCGGCGTCCAACCAAGAGGGTGTCGAGCGAGTTCTGAGCCGAGTACCAGGGCATCTCCCAGCCCATGAAGTCGCGGTACCGGGCGCTCTCTTCGTACGGGCCTTGGCAAAACGTGGCGTAGGTGACATCGCGAGAATGAATATAGGACAGCTCGCGGACCTGCGATGTAACCCAGGTGCACCCCTCGCACTGCTCCGGCGCAGGGAGGCCGGTGTGCCACATGAAGTAGTAGGCGATGAGCATCCGCCGTCCCTCAAACGCGTCCAATAATGTCGCCGCGCCACGTTCGCCAATGAGCGGTGTGGCGCCATCCACCTCGACCATGGGGAGCCGTCGGCGGGCGGCCGTAATGGCGTCGCCTTCTCTTGTGTGGGCCTTTTCTCGAACTCGCAGTGCCTCCAGCTCCGCCTGGAAGGCGCTCCGATCGACTATTTTGGGCTCTCCAAGTTCATCTCTCATGATGTCTTTCATCGTTCTCCCTTGCTACACAGGCTTTGGGCGGAGATGTTTCGGCCACCTGACGGCTCTGGGTCCTCGACGGCTGGACTGACCTTACTTGGCGCGGGTACTGGGGGGTGGGCGGCCAGCAGATCAGGTTCAGCCAAGGCGGCGAATGGAACGCGCTCGTGAGCAGGTACATGGTAACCATTCCGCCCCAGCGGCACCCCGTGCTCGGACGAACAGAAGAGCCTGTCCATCGGGCTCCCGCCCAGACCCGTCAGCAAGGCCATGATCGTGAAGGTCGGCGTGGCGCCCTCGTCATCACGGCTCGCGCCGCCGGTCGAGTGGGACATCGGCCTCGGTCATGCATTGGCCTCGGCGTCGCCCTTTCGCAAGGCGGCCTCTGCTGAGCCGGACACCTCGACCCACTTCGGGTCAGGTGAGGCCTCGGCGTCGTAGTTGTCGTGCCAGTTCCACCACTTGTACGGCGGGGTCTGGGGGTAACCCTCTGGCGAGTCCTCCCAGGTCTCCTGACGGCCGAGCGGCGTGATATCGAGGTAGCTCCAGGTGGTCCCCATCGCCTCGTCGCCGCGGCCGTTGATGAGGTATGTGCGGAACACCTTGTCGCCGTCGCGGATGAATGCATTGTGGCCGTGCCACTCGTCCACGCCGAAGTCGGTGTCGAAGTTGTCTGTGATCGTGTACCACGGCATCTTCCAACCCATTCGTGTCTTTAGCCGCTCGATGTCCTTCTGTGGCGCGCGCGAGGCGTACGCGAGTGTGGTGTCGCGGGCGTTCAGATGGGCCAGGTGAGCGACCTGATCGGTGCCCAGGGAGCAGCCGCGGCAGGCGTGCTCGGGCCAGCCGAATACCCCGGGCTCGAAGAAGGCGCGATAGACGATCAACTGCCGGCGGCCCTGGAACAGGTCGAACAGGCTAACTTTGCCCTGGGGCCCCTCGAATTCGTACGCCTTCTCGACGGCCATCCACGGCATCCGCCGGCGTTCCGCGGCCAGGGCGTCGCGGGAGCGGGTCAAGGCCTTTTCCTTCACGAGCATCTGCTGGCGCGCAACCTCCCAGGCCTCCGGCGACACGATCGGAGGTGTGTTCATTCCGAGATGTCCTTTCCCCTGTTCCTTGTCTCTCTCCTTGCTTGTCTCCATCTTATTTCTCCTTTGTTTTCTGAAACAGACCGAAACGATTCGCCGCCCAACAATTCCCCAGGAGTGTCCGTTGTTGTCTCCTAGATCGCGTTCTCCTTTTGAACCGAGACTTTGCGGTTCAGAACCCAACTTCAGTTCAATCTCAAAACGCGAAAACACCATACGCCCAGCGTTCGTTCATTATTTCTGGTGCGCTTGTGGAAGGCGCACTTCGGCACTCACTTGCCTGCGGTTTCGTTGCGCCCAGCGGCACATACCGCTGAGCGGAGTGACGAGTGTCCTTCCTCGTCGGGTTAACGAATACTCGACAGCAATGGGTTTTGATCCCGTCACGCGCCGTGCGATTAATCCAGTGGATTCGAGCTTGCGCAGCGTTCTCGTGAGCATACGCTGGGAGACCCTTCCGAGGTGGCGGCGCAACTGCCCATGTCGATAGGGCCTCTCGTTCAGTGAAAACAAAATCTTGGGTGTCCACCTGCCGATGAAGATCGCGGGGACCATTCTTGATCCTTGCATTGCCTTCATAATGTCCGGTCTCCTGCAAGAACTTCACGATAGGATAACCTTTCGAATTAGCCTCTCGCGCTTTTCCTTCTCCGCTCGGCACTGTCCAACCTTGCCAGTGCTTGTGTGCCAGGCGCAATTAGGAACACTTGTGTACCTAACCCTCTTTGGCGGGTGCCGACTGATCACTTGCGAGTCGAATTAGGCCCAGTTGGGTGGTGGTCTTGGCGAGCAGCGTGCGCAGGCCAGTACGGCATATCCGCATCTGCTAAGCGGCCGTCATCATAGCGATCGTGATGACGGAGCCAGGACATCGTGAAGCTGAGGTCATCTTCATCGCGGCCATTGGGAACATAGTCGAGATAGTTGTACGTGTTCATGGTGGTCTCGGTCCTGCGACCGTAGGCGGAATACGTGTGGAAAACGCTGCCATCTTTGTCCTTGTAGAAGACGCTGATTCCAGGCGCTTCCTCGCTGGGGAAGTTCATGAGCTCAAAGTTGAATTCGACCTTGCCTTTGGCCAGTTGCTCCGGAGTAAATGAAATGCGGTAGTCGTAGTTGAAGTCCGTTCCGTGCGACGAGACCCAATTGAATCTCCAACTCATTCGCTTCTTAAAGGCTTCGATTTTGAAAATGGGCGCTCGGGAAACTGCCGTAAAGGATACGTCCCGCTGCGCGAGATGCACCAGTGCTCCGTCCGTATGATCCATGTTGAAAGAGCAGCTGGGGCAGGCTTCTTTCCACTCCGGACCGAACATGAGGTGATAAACGATGAGCTGGCTGTTGCCGTTGAAGAGGTCGACGAGCGTCTTTTTGCCGATGGGGGAATCGAAAACGTAGTTCTTCTCGACTTTGACCCAGGGTAGCTGGCGTCGCTCCGCCGCGACGGCATCTCGCTCATGAGTGAGCTGCTTTTCGCGGGCGAGTAGTTTTTTGCGGGCTACAAGCCACTCCTCTCGCGACACAACTTTGGAGTTATCGACTGTTCGGATTGACATTCTGATTGCTCCTTTCCTTTGGTTTGGGAATTTCTCTTGCGTTGCTTTTCTTGCGACCCAATTTCACAGCCAATGCCGTCAGCCCTCCGGCGGAAGTCGCGCTGACTACGATCAGCCCCATGCTTGCTAGACAAAATGGGCACATCACATCACCTCTGGTTCGGGTGGCGGAGCGTGACCGCTAAGCCGCCTCTCTATGGATGACGCGTATGGTGGGGCGATTTCTACATCAGCCGGCGAAAGGAAATTTGCCACCGAAAACCACTGACAACGAAGGGCTTGCGCTCGGAATTAAAGCCAGCTTTCGGCGAGGACGCTGCGAACTCCGGAAACGGCGCCTCAGATTCTCTGCTCTAGTCCAGTCGAGGGAACTAACTAACCCCTCTTTTGCAGCAGGAACTGTTTCACGGCGGGGTCTTCCGCTAGGCCGATCGCCCGGTCGTAGGCGTCTGCGGCCTCATGGGTCTTCCCGAGGCGCTGCAGGAGGTGAGCGCGAACAGCCCAATACGGCTGATAATACAACACAGCATCCTGGTCAATCGAGTCCAGAATGGCGAGTCCCGCTTCCGGTCCGTTCGCTTCCGCGACCGCGGCGGCGTATCCAGCGCGCGTGCCGAGGGCAGGCGATATGCGGATCAGCCGTTCGTAGAACAGAGTTATTGCCGTCCAGTCGGTCCGACCGCTGCGCGCACGCTCCGCATGTACGGACTGAATTGCAGCTTCCAGTTGAAATCTGCCGGGGCGTCCTTGCGTGAACGCTTCGCTGAGATGGCGCTCCGCCTCTTCGATCAGCGGAACCCACCATCCAGTGGGGTCCTGCTCGGAAAGAGGAATATAACGGCCGTCAGGCCCTCTTCGCGCGGGGCGTCGTGCTTCGCAATGGAGCATGAGAGCTAAAAGGCCTTGCACTTCGGCTTCGCGGGGCATCAGCTGCAACAGGACCCGCGCGAGCCACATCGCTTCCTCCGCCAGATCGCGCCCGCGCTGGTCGGTGCCTGCCATGTCGTCCCAGCCAATGCCGAAGGCGGCGTAGATTGCTTCGAGCACAGCATCAAGACGTTCCGGCAGATCACGCTCTTGAGGGGTTTCGAACGGAATACCACCGCTGCGGATTTTCGTCTTTGCGCGAAACAGGCGTTGCCCCATGGTCTTCGGTGCGATGAGGAAGGCCTGGGCAATGCGTGCTGCATCGATGCCCAATACGGTTTGCAGCATAAGAGGTGTGTGCATGGCGGGGTCGATCGCCGGGTGAGCGCATACGAAAAGCAATTTGAGCCGTTCATCGGGGAACTCGTTCGACAAGGCCGCCTCCGTAAAATCTTCCTTGAGGAGCTGCAGGGTTGGCTCGCTCGCTAATACCACTTTCTGATGACGAATCGCGTCAATAAGCGAATGGCGCGCGGCTGTCAGCAGCCACGCCTCCGGATTTTGCGGCACGCCATCCTGCGGCCAATGGCTGAGTGCCGACACTAACGCATCGCTGAGAGCGTCCTCAGCGCTGGCCAAATCGTGCGTGTGCACGGAAAGATAGGCCACCAGCCGGCCATAAGATTCGCGGGCCACACGCTCGACAGTCCGATGGGTGTCCTCCTGATTGCTTCTATTCACTCTGTGAACCCCCGCCGCAGGGCTTCCTTCGCCAGCGGCCGGACTTCCAGCGCGCCGACGGATGCTCCCGGGCATCGCGCAGCCCATTCGAGGGCAGCTTGAACGGAAGGGAGTTCCAGGATGATGAATCCTGCCAGCTGCTCCTTCGTATCGGCATACGGTCCGTCCTCTACGCGGCGCTTTCCATCCCTGAGGCGCACTGTTGTTCCTGTCGGGCACTTCAAGCGCATCGGCGCCGACGTACACTCCCGGCATCGACGAGCGCCCTGTGGTAAGCCCGCCAAACGTCGAGATGAGGATCGCTATAGTCGTTCTTCTGCATCTCAAACTCTTCGAGTGTATGGCAGATCATCAGAGCGAACTGCATCAGCTTTCTCCTTTGGCGCAACTCTCGTCGCCTTTATGACGGGCGAGAAGCCGTCCATTCGACAGCCTTCAGCAAATCTGCGGGAATTTCAAGTAGACCCGGAGTGGTCTGCGGCTCCTACCGTGAAAGTCATGAGGCCGTCCGAAACGGCGGTGGAACGATAGTGTGGACTTCTTGCTGAGGCGAACCAGCTAGCTCGATTTGGTCGTATGCTATGCACATGGCCAATAAGCTTTTTGCCCTTGTTGCGGTAATGTTGGTGAGCGCGTTTGCTGCCGCTCAAAGTACAACTCCCAATGCACGCCCCCGCGCCTCCGACCTGGGGCTGAAGGTCGGCATCCTGCCGACCGGGCCGCTTGATGCGATCACCGATGTTGCCGGCGTCGAAGTCGGACAGACCACCATTATTCGCGGTGACAACATCCGCACCGGCGTGACCGCCGTTCTCCCACATTCCGGGAATCTCTATCGCGAGAAAGTGCCTGGCGGCATTCTCGTGGGCAACGGTTTTGGAAAGCTGGCGGGCTCCACGCAGGTGGATGAAATGGGAGATATCGAAACCCCCATTCTGCTGACATCCACGACCAGCGTGCCGCGCGTGGCAGACGCGCTGATCAGCTACATGCTAGCACTGCCGGGCAACGAAGATGTGCTGTCCATCAACCCTGTCGTTGGCGAAACGAATGACGGATACCTGAGCAATATTCGGGGGCGCTACATCACGCCTGACGACGTGTTTGCCGCGGTCAAGAATGCCAAGGGCGGTCCGGTGGAAGAGGGCGCTGTCGGGGCGGGCACCGGCACGGTGGTGTTCGGCTGGAAAGGCGGTATCGGGACCTCGTCGCGCCGCCTGCCCGCTAGTCTCGGTGGATACACCGTCGGCGTCCTGACGCAGACAAATTTCGGCGGCGTTCTCACAATTGGGGGCGCTCCCGTGGGTCAGGAACTGGGCCAGTATTACCTGCGCAAGGAACTACAGCAAGCTGTCAGCGGGAAAGAAAAGGCCGACGGATCCTGCATGATCGTCGTGGCCACTGACGCGCCACTGGACGCGCGCAGCTTGAAGCGGCTGGCAGCGCGAGCGTGGCTGGGCGTTGCTCGCACCGGGAGTTCGGCCTCCAACGGCAGCGGAGACTACGCGATCGCATTCTCGACGGCCCCGCAGGTGCGGATACATGCCAGTGACAAAGCGCTGACGCGGAGCGTGGAAGTGATGACCAACGACGCGATGTCGCCGTTGTTTCAGGCGGCGATCGAAGCTACAGAGGAAGCGGTGTACAACTCGATGCTTAAGGCCACGACGACGACCGGCAACGGACACACGGTCGAAGCTCTGCCGATTGAGAAGACGGTGGAAATACTTAAAGAACACCGAGTGATCAAGTGAGGAATCGCTCTCGCCGGTCCCGGACGGCCGAACCATCCACTTGGAGCGCCTTCCATCCCCGACGATTTGTTGATTTGATAGTTGCGAAAAGACCGGCAGGGATTTTCGTGTTAGAGCGAAGGAACTACTCGGAAGTAAAGCAGTCCACGTGTCTGATAAAGTTTTAACGTTTATGGTAAGAGTCTCTACGCGCTGTCGATTGAAGGACGCTGCTCTTTGCTACCAGCAGCCACTACGCAATCTCCTGATGGTTACCCCGCGAGCTGAGAGTTCTCGAAGCAATTGCGCTACTCCTCTAGAGGTCTCACGGTCGCCCGGGACAATGACTGCCCATTCCAGGTTCTCTCTAAACTCTTTCGACCTAATCTGCCACTGCCCGAAAGACGACGACTTCGCCTCGCCAATTTGGACGATGGACAAATGCCGCACCAGCGCCAGCGCGGCTGCCTCGTCAGGTAGCGGTCCGGACAGTATGAAGTGGTTGTTCCCGTGTACCAGGATACCGACCATACGTTCTCAAGCCTCCGGGCGCGGGTCGCTGGGTCCACGGTCGACAAGTCGAATCAGCATCCGTTGGTCCTTACAGCGCTTGATCTAGCTAAGCTAGGATTTGAAAAACTCCACCAGTGTCGGCGCGTGCGCCGTCGGCTTCAGCAGGTGCGTCTGCCCTTCGAGCGTGCGGTACTGCGCGTTCGGCAATACGCTCGCGAGCGTCCGGTTCGCGTGGAGCATCCACGCAGGGCTATTCCCACCGTCCATGACGAGCGCTGGTACGGTGACGGACGCCCACCGGCTGGGCGGCAGCGGCTTGCCTCTCTGGTTGTCTTCGACGATCGCGCCGTCGTAGGGGAGCGTGTGCGCAATGGCTTTGAGCTTCGACCACATCGGCATCAGTCGCATCAGCGCCATGAAGAAGCCAGGAACTCCGACCGACTTCAGGAAGAGCTTGACCGCCTCGCTTCGCCGATCTGCCGCGACCGCCTCGCCGATCTGGACCCAATCGTCCTCGGTTGTGGGACGGGTGTCGTCCACGATGAACGGCGCCTCGTACAGCGCCAGCTTCTTGATGCCTCTGAGGCGATTCGCCGCTTCCAGTGCAAGAACTGCGCCCGATGACATGCCCCAGACAAACGCCGCCCCACCCGCTTCGTTCAAAAGCGCAGCGATGTCTTCGACCTCGCGCTCCACGGCATAGGGCGCCGTATCACCACTGGCACCTCGACCTCGACGGTCGTAAGTGATGACGGTGAAATGCCGTGATAGGAGCTCAGCCAGTTGTCCACTCGGACCCATACTTCGGTAGCAAAGCGCCCCATCGACCAGAATCACAGTCGGTCCGTTACCGATTCGATCGAATACTATCGCCGTGCCGTCCTTCGAGACCACTTTTCCCACAAATAGGGAGGTCGCCGCCTGCGCAATCTCTGGGGCTCTACCTTCGGGAGCTTCTAAAACTGTCATCTTCTGCACAGATCCTCCTAGTTCCGTCTTTCGCTCGGGCTCCTACAAAATCTGCGCCCTCGTTTAACCTGCAGCTCGGCTTACGTGATTTTGGGAAGGTAGGACGCAAGGTTTTCCAGGGTTTGAGCCGTGCCGGCATCAATGCGCATCTGGAGCAGCGCATCGCGATTCTTGTTCGTCGCGCACTCAATCGTCATCGTTAGCTTCGTTTTCTTCCCTTCCTCGGCGAAGACGATCGTCCCAACCGGTTCGGGACTGGACGGAAACATCCGTACGGTGAAGACGAGCTTTTCTGGCGGGGCGATTTCTCGATAGATGCCGGTGAACGCGTGTCCCTCGCCACCGGGAGCGCGATGGACCCAACGAAAGACCCCGTTCGGCCGCAGATCGATTTCGCAAACGGCCAGCGGCACGCCACTCGGGTCCCACCAATGTGCAACGTGCTCGGGATTAGTCCAGGCCTCGAAAACAACGGCGCGCGGCGCATCGAAGATGCGCGTAATCACGATTTCGCGGTCGGTGGGAGTTGTGATTCTCACTGTCCCGATGTTCTTCACTGGCCATCTCTCCTTATCGCCTGGTGCGTTCACGTATTTTCGGCTTCTTTTGCATCACTTTCAGGTAGTCGTCCAAGCTGGTAAATTTCTGCTCCCAAAAGCGGCGAAAGGGTTCAAGCCATTCGTCGATATCCTTGAGCGGGACAGCCACGAGCGTGCGCGGACGCCGCTGTGCGTCGCGCGTACACCTAACGAGGCCCGCTCGTTCGAGTACATGGAGGTGCTTAGAGATCGTCGGCTGACGTAGGACGAACGGTTTCATAAGCTCCGAAACATCCGCGTTCCCCAAGGCGAGACGGGCGAGGATCGCGCGTCTCGTGGGATCTGCGAGCGCGGCGAAGGTCATGCTCAGACGGTCGGCAGTCACATTAATTTCCATATGGCTATATTGCCAGATGGCGATGTAAGTGTCAAGTGATCCCATCCGGTAACGCCACGTTGACTCCGGTGTTGTTGGTTGAGAGGCGTGTTTACTGGTGCGGATCTCACAGCTGGGGAGTTTCACGGGACAGTTTTGGGAGTGGCCATACCTGAGGAAGGGCAAAACAATCGGCAATAGGAAAAGGCATATCGGCGTGCTCCTACCTCGACGTGCTCCTAAGTGCAACGAGTCCAATCGGAGAATCGCCGAGCGCGGCCCGCAGAGCGAGGCGCCACTGAGGGAGTTCTTACGAAGCGAGCCGCTGCTTCAAGGCGGTAAGGGTGCCAGGGTTTGCCTTGATCTTGAGACAAACACCCTTTTCCACGTAGGACTCGCTCAGCACGTGGATGTTCTTGCGAATGTCGGCGAGCACGCCTTCCTTGCCGTAGGGAACGACGAGCTCCACCTCAGTCATAGTATCGAGAAAGAAAGTGACGAGACGAGAGTGCAGTGTCTTGATGTCCTGCGGGTTGAGCGCAGACATCGCAATGGCCTCGGGGAACTCTTTCTCCAACGATGCCTTTCGCGAAGAATCGACGATGTCGATCTTGTTTAGGATCACCAGAGACGGGAGCTTTCCCGCCCCAATGTCTTCGAGCACTTCTTGGGTCACCTGAATGTGGGAGCGGAACGCCGGATCGGCCGCATCCACCACGTGGAGCAGAAGGGAGGCGTCCAGCGCTTCGTCGAGAGTCGAACGGAATGAGGCCACCAGATCGTGTGGAAGATTTCGAATGAAACCAACCGTGTCGGAAACGAGAATCCGGGGTTGCGTCTCGGGGTGCAACGCTCGCACAGTGGTATCCAGGGTCGCAAAGAGCCGGTTGGCCACGAGCACTTCGCTCGAAGTGAGTGCCCGCATGAGTGAAGACTTTCCGGCGTTGGTGTAGCCGACGATGGCGACTTTGGGCAAACCTTCGCGATGACGACGGCGCTCGACTTGCTCGCGATGGACCGCTTTGAGTTCTCGTTGCAGCTCGCCGGTGCGGTCCCGCACTTTCCGGCGCTCGATCTCCTGAAAGGACTCGCTGACCCCTCTTGCGCCACGTCCCCCACCCCTTCGCTCTTTGGCTCCGGACACGCGCCCGCGCGGTGCGAGGTACTTGAGTCTTGCCAACTCCACCTGAAGTTGCGCTTCTTTGGTGCGAGCGTGCCGATGAAAAATCTCAAGGATGATAGCCGGTCGATCGTAAACCTCGACGCCTGTCGCTTCTCTGATGTTTCTGACTTGTGTTGGGGTTAGTTCGTGATCGAGCACCACGCTTTCGGCCATGCTGAGCGCCTTCACGAGTTCACTTAGCTCGTTCAGTTTCCCCGGCCCGATGAGAGACGCGGCTGTAGGGGACTGCAGTCTTTGCGAAAGCGTTCCGACGATATCCCACCCCAGTGTTTCAACCAGTTGTCTCAATTCCTGCAGCGACGCATCGTGCTCTTCGGCGGCCGTCTTTTGCAGCTGTACATCTACGAGGATGGTGGCCGGCCTAACCTCGGACTCTGAAGGATGCGTCATGTTGAAAGCATATCTCAACTAAGTCGAGACTGGCCCAGCTTTGACCATTGTGAGCGAAGCAGGAAGTATGCCTAAACAAAACCATGCGCGCCGCCGTTGATTTTCAACCGGGACCGTCCACTCTGTTGGAGACGTGCCATGAGGCGGGAGCAACTGTCATGGTTCCGCCCGATTGACGCGCAAGCCGAAGTAATCCAGTAGACTTGATTCGCTTCATCATTACGGTCGGCCATTCGCCCCGAACGTGCCGGAGGCGAATAGCAAGTCCACAGGTTGCCTGCTGTCCGACGCTCTACTTCCTAAGTGCTTTGGTGTCGCGCCCACCCTGGTGCAGCACCAAGTGCGTGACTTGGCCCTTCTCGTTCCTGAAGAACTCAATTTCAGCGTCGACAACTTTTGGAAAAAACATCGTCTCTGACTCAGCAAAAATCGGCACCTTGGGCTGTCCCGTTATCTGCGTTATCAGTTGGTCGCCTTCCAGGGTCACCACGAAGACAAAGCCCGGCCCTAATTCGTAGCTACCCACGTACTCTGCAAGAATCTTCGCCGGCACTACAATCTCTTTTCGCTCCTCAGTCAACACCACCTTCTCACCGTGGGCTAACGCTGCCATTTTCGACGCGATTTCGCCTGGGCTCGATCCGTTCAGATTGGCCAGCACGACGACCGTTAGCTTCTCGTCGGGATAGTACGACAACTGAGTATTGAAGCCCTCGATTCCGCCGCCGTGTTCGACCAGCTTGATTCCTTTGACGGTGTGCACAGCGAGCCCGCACGCATAGTCATTCTTGAACGGTGTGATCATCTTTTGTAATGAAGCGGAGGACAACAGCTTGCCGCCAAACAGCCCTTGCTCCCATCGCAGCAAATCTTCTGCTGTGGAATACAGCCCGCCTGCCGACAGGGGAATGCTCATATCAATGTAACCTGCGTTCACCCGTCCATTGGCGCCAGGAGAGTAGCCGGAAGCCCGGCGCAAGATAAGGGCGGAGTTTGAATCGTAGCCCGAGTCCTTCATCCCTAACGGAACGAAGATGTTTTCCTGCACAAAATTGGCGTATGGCTGCCCGCTGATCTTCTCGATCAAATACCCGAGCAGGACGTACCCAGAATTGCTGTAGTTCCATTTCTCACCGGGCTGGAATTCAAGCGGTTTGTCACGAAAGCGGGCTACCAGCTTTTCCGGAGTAGTCGGAATAGCCTCCGTGGAAGCGTAATCGGGAAATCCAGTAAAGCTTGGGATGCCGGAGGTGTGCGTGAGCAAGTTAAAGAGGGTCACTTTGTCCCATGCGGCCGGAGCATCGGGCATGTATTTCTTCACCGGGTCATCAACCTTCAGCTTGCCACGTTCTTCCAAGAGAAAAATACTGGCCGACGTAAATTGCTTTGTGATGGAGCCCAACCGGAACTTAGTTGTCGGCGAATTCGGAACGTTCCATTCGAGATTCGCGAAACCGTATCCCTTGTCGAGCACGATGGTTTGGTCGCGTGCAACAAGCACCGAGCCCATGAATTGCTTGCTTGAAACATAGGATTGAACTACCTGTTCCATGCGAGACACATCGTCCTGTGCTGAGCCACTACTTCCCAGCACCAAGCAAGATCCCCCCAGCCAAACCGCAACGGCCATTCGTCCAATCATCATCCCCATGCCCCCTTAGAACTGGATAGGTCAACTGGTTGAATGAATTCCCGATACTGGTCTTGCCAAGTCTAGTAGCCTTCCCGGGAAATCGCCACGGGAGATCCGGCATCCGGCGGGCTCTAGCGACTTCCTAGACTAGTCCGGGGAGCAGTCGGTTAACCGAGGAAGTAGTTGGCGCCGCAACGGCAACTCCCAACCCGAGTAATACTTTGGAGCACTTTGGAGCTGAGGTTTCGAACCGGATTGTACAACTCGAAACCGTGTGGGTTACAAACCCGATCGCCCCAGCGGAATAACTACTTCCCGATTGTGGCCCTGTGATTTTTTTTTACAATACAAGCTGACGCCGGTTGCACTATCGTAGGTGGCTGAAACGCGCTTTCGCTGGTTTACACGATCTTCTGGAAGGCGGGCTCATCAAATGATTTCAAATCGTTCTGTGCCGACTGATGCGGTGCTTCCTCATGTAACGTATCGGGATCTCGAAAAAACCATCGCTTGGCTTAGCAACGCATTCGGTTTTGTCGAGCATTACCGCTACGGCAATCCGCTCAGCGGCGCTCAGATGAGAGCCGGCAACGCCTGGATTATGGTGAAACAAGCTGGGCACGAAAACCCGACCCCTAAGGAGCTCGGCTTTGGGACGCAGAGTCTAACCGTGTTCATCGAAGACATCGAGGCACACTTCGAACAAGCCAAATCTGCCAGAGCCGCCATCGTGGAAGATCTGCACGAGACTGAGTATGGCGAACTGCAGTATGGAGTTGAGGACCTCGATGGTCATCACTGGCTTTTCTCGCGTCATGCCAGGGACGTGAGACCCGAGCAGTGGGGCGCTTCGGTTTCGCACACCGCAGTCTTGACACCTCAAATTTCTCCGATGTTGGCGGTGAGCGATGGAAACAAGGCGATTGATTTCTACAAAGCCGCGTTTGGAGCGACCGTTCTTTGGCATCTATCAGGCGATGAACATATTGTCGCCGGTCTTTCGGTTTACGGCGCTAGATTCTTTCTCGCGACCGAGGCACCCGCGTTCGGCACACGAGGGCCGGCCGCCGTCGGGTTCACGACCGTCAGAATTGAACTCTTCGTGGATGATCCGGAAGCCGTGCAACGCCAGGCGCTGGCCGCAGGTGCCGTTTTCGGGAGTCTCGTGATAGAGCATATGCATTCCACGACTGGCCCGCGCCCAATCCGGCGCATGCTGCAAGGCAGTGTGTTGGACCCATTCGGCCACATGTGGCTCATCGGAAAGATTCTCGAGTAACAATCAAGCGTCGCCAGCCTGGGACCGGAAGGGACTAGTCTGCTTATACCTGCTCGATACCACGGTTTGGATCGATCTGCTGCGCACGAATTCTTTGGCCATCCCGCCGGCCGCAAACTCACGGCGCACACCAAGAACACCATTGGCCTCTCCATCATCACCTTGTGCGAGCTACCGTACGGGATCGAGCTTCACGCGGCGCGCCATCCGCAGCTACGAGCGCGGAATGAACATTTGCTCTCCATGATGGTTGCGCCGTTCGACGTATTCCCGCTCGACCATCGCGTGGTGGCCCCCTACAGCGAGGTGCGCGCTGCCCTCGCGAACGCACCAATCGGCCCGGCCGACAAGCTCAGATCGGCCACGCTGTACATCGTGGCACGCGACGACGCCAACTCGGATGGACCACGTCTTCCTGGGATTCGGAAACAGTACGAGAAATCTCCGCAACCCAAAGAACTGATTGTTCTAGATGGCTCCGCGCATGCTCAGCTTCTGTTCCAAACGGATCAAGGCGAGCGCGTAATGCGCGACATCCTGCGCTTTCTCTCCGCGAAGTCAACGACCCGGTAGTTGAGGGCGGTTTAACCGTTATTCGGTCGGAAGGCCTTCCCCGACTGGATTCAGAAGGTTCGTCCTTAGTTGTTCGCATAGGAGAGCCTGCTTTCGCTAATTCATTCCCGATCGTCGCTTGAACCGCCACGTTGGCTCCCTGGACGCAAGAACCCCGTCCCCGTTCTTTCCCCTTGTCAAACTAGGAGAGCATGTTAGACTCCTAGGGAGACTAGGAGGCCATTACACTGTGGGCAAAACCGCGGAACTACTCCCGGGCACACTCGACATGCTGATTCTCAAAGCAGTGTCATTGAAACCGCTGCATGGATACGGTGTATTGCTGCGCATACGGCAGATCTCAAAGGAAGCGCTTGATATTCCACAGGGATCCTTGTATCCGGCCCTGTACCGATTGGAGCACCACGATCTCATCGCCGCCGAATGGGGCCAGAGCGAGAACAACCGGCGAGCGAAGTACTACACCTTGACCGCCGCGGGGCGTCGTCGCCTGCGTGACGAAACGGCCGGCTGGAATCGATTAGCGTCTGCGATTGCCGCGGCCTTGAACACGACGTCAGAGCAGGTGTGAACATGTTTAAGCGCTTTCGTTCTTTGTTTCGTGTGCTGACCCGGCGGCGTGAATTTGAAGATGCTATGACCGAGGAGCTGCGCTTTCACATCGAGCAATATACCGACGACTTGGTGCGCTCCGGCATGTCACCCGAAAAGGCGGCCCGCCTCGCGCAGAGAGAGCTCGGCAGCTCTATCAATATCAAAGCGGATTGCCGCGAGGCATTTGGCGTTCGCCTGTTTGATGAGCTTCGAAGGCAGCTGAGTTACGCCGCCCGATTGCTGCGAAAGACGCCCGGATTCACAGCTACAGGTCTTCTGACGCTCGCCGTTTGTTTCGGCGCCAACCTGACGGTTTTTGCCGTGATCGACTCGGTGCTGCTGCGTCCGCTGCCATTTCCCGAACCAAGCCGCCTGGTAACCGTGTTCAATACGTATCCGAAAGCTGGCGTTGATCGCGACGGATCGTCGCTGACCAACTATTACGAACGCCGGGGGCATATTCCGGCCTTCGCCTCGCTCGCAATCTACCGCTATGGCACTGCGATTATCGGTGAGGCTGGCTCAACGGAACGCGAACAGATCACGCAAGTATCTCCGGATTTTTTCTCGACGCTTGGGCTCGGCCCCGTGGTCGGACGCACTTTCACTGAAGAGGAAACCACTTATCAAAACAACAGCGTTGCAATTCTGTCCGACTCATTTTGGCGGCAGCGCTACAACGCCGACCCCAACGTGATCGGACGGCAGATCCGTGTGGACGGTCTTCCCAAAACCGTGATTGGCGTCTTGCCTCCTGGCTTCCGCTTTCTCTCCTCCGACGCCCGGTTGTACCTCCCTCTTGCATCTCGCGCTGAAGATCGAACGCCCTTGCAGCGGCATTCCGGCGGCAACGTCACCCAAATGATCGCGCGGCTTAAACCGGGCACCACTGTCGTGCAGGCCCAGTCTCAGATCGACGCGCAGAACGCTGCATTGGAGGTAGACGACCCTCAGGCCAAAATGATTGCCGATGCAGGCTTCCGTTCCATGGTGGTGCCTTTGCATGCGGACCACGTCGCAGCCATCCGCCCCACCCTACTGTTGGTGGAAGCAGGCGCTCTTGTCCTTCTTTTAATTGGCGCAGTAAATCTTGTGAACTTGCTTCTTATCCGCACCAGTGGTCGAGTCAAGGAGCTCGCGATCCGGCAGGCGCTCGGCGCCAGCAGTGGATACGTCGTGAGCGAAACGCTCGTCGAGACTACCTTGCTGACGCTGGTCGGAGGATTGCTGGGGCTCGCCGTCGGGGCTGGCGGAATCCGCCTGCTGGAGGCGCTGGGTTACGATCGTCTACCGTTGGGAGGTCGCATCGCCTTCGATACTCGATTGGCGTTGGTCGCCCTGGTCGCAGCCATCGTAATGGGCGTCGTGCTCGCAGCACCAATCGCGTGGTTCAATCTCCGGCGCCATTTGGGTAACGCGCTTCAATCGGAGAGTCGGGGTGGAACGAGCGGGCGCGCCGCTCAAATTCTGCGTCACGGCTTCATGGTCTCGCAGATTGCTTTGGCATTTATGCTGTTGGCCGGAGCCGGTCTGCTCGCGCTCAGTCTCCAGCGAGTGATGGCCGTCTCTCCCGGCTTCCAGTCCGACCACATCCTCACCGGGCAAATCTCCCTTCCACGGAAAAATTACCCGGATGGGGCGGCTCGCCTGGCATTTGTTGAAAACCTGATGGGCAAAATCGGCCACTTGCCGGGAGTGTTGTCCGCAGGCGTGGTCAATAATGTGCCCTTCAGTGGCAGCAGCGGCAAGAGCGCCGCCGCCGTAAAAGGGCACATTCTCCGTCCAGGCGAATCAGCGCGAGGGCACTACTCTTACGGTGTCGGGGGTGACTACTTTCGCGCTATGGGATTCTCCTTGCGGGCAGGACGATTCCTCACGGACGCCGATTCACGTGGCCCCGAGCGAGTCTGCGTTGTGGATGAAGACTTCGCGCGATACTACTGGCCGGAAGCCAGCGCCATTGGCCAACATTTGTGGGAAGGCTCCGAACAGGGAAAGGATACTGAAGCATTTACGATCGTCGGGGTTGTCGGCGAGGTGAAACAGGCCGGGCTTACCGAAGACCAAGCCCAGGGCGCGATTTACTATCCTTATGTCTTCCGTACCGACGACAGCATCTTCGTGGCCGTCCGTGCGAGCCTTCCCCCGGAATCGCTGGCGTTGGCGCTGCAAAAGGTGGTTCGGCAAGTCGACGCCGAGATACCGGTCAACGACCTCCGCTCGATGGAAAACCGCATTGCCGATAGTCTTGCCGCCCGTCGCTTACCGACACTGCTGGCTGGCGTCTTCTCAGGAATAGCTCTGTTGCTCACCGCCATTGGAACCTATGGCGTGCTGAGTTACGCCGTGGCGCAGCGTCGCCGCGAAATCGGCGTGCGCATGGCTTTGGGGGCGCAACCGCGGCAGATCCGCAGCCAATTTTTCTCTCTCTCGTTACGCCTGCTGACTGGCGGAACGCTATTAGGCCTGATCGGAGCCTGGCAGGCAGGCCGAGCCATGCGGACGGTGCTCTTCCACGTACCGCCGCTTAACCTATCAATCCTCGTTGGAGCTGCGTGCGTGACGGGGACAGTGTGTCTGGCCGCTTGCCTACTGCCATCCCAACGCGCCGCGCGGATATCCCCGATGGAGACTCTCACCGAGGAGTAGAGGATCCGCTCGACCTGCGCCTGCTGACAACCGATCTTGTGGCCACAATTGTGTGCTTTGTCGTTGAGGGCTAGTGGAGGGAAAGATGTTCGCGGCGTGCGAGCGTTCTCTTGCTAGAACCGACGGCCTTTGCCTCGTCGTCGAGAGCTTGGACGTCCACGGCGCATGGCAATAACGATACCAAATCTGGCGTTCTTGCCTATAGCGAAAGGGAGCATCTAGGCCTAAGCTCTGACTGGCCATTATTCCACGCAAAGGAGATTCAAAATGCTCACCCTTAGTCTTTTCGCCCGGCTGGAGGCAAAGCCCGGCAAGGAGGCGGAGGTAGCCGCGTTCTTAAAACAAGGCCTCCAACTCGCCAACCAGGAGACGACAACCCCATTGTGGTTCGCGCTGCGGCTCGGACCAACCACGTTTGCGATATTCGATGCCTTTCATGATGAAGCAGGACGCCAGAAGCATCTCAGCGGGCCTATTGCCACGGCCCTCATGGCGCAGGCTCCGAACCTGCTCGCCTCGCCTCCGGTGATCGAGCGCATGGAAGTGCTGGGCACCAAACTTCCCGAATAAGACGATTGCCGCGACGCTCGCTCACTTCTCAGAAACCGTTTCCGAGGAGCGCAACGCCACAATTTCATTTCTTCGGCCGAGTCATATTTCGGCTCGTTCCACGACAAGCTGCGTGGCGAGAACGAAGAGCACGGCGATTAGTACCCAGATGATGTTGCTGATCGCCAGAGGCAAAGTTCCGAGAGGCAGACCGGGAACCAACGGCAGGTCGATGTGCCAGCGCCATCGAACCGCAGCCGCAAAATATGGAAGGCCAAATAGGATCCCCATGCTAGCGCCAAGCCCCTTCAGACCGTTACGCAGCAAAACGGTCAGGGAGTAGGTGAGGCAATAGGCCCAGACACAAAAAATTAAGGCGTCCAAAAAGTTCTCTGTCGTCATCGAACCATTAAGCGTCGAGTGAAATGGATTCTTGCTGTAATGGGATAGAGTTGCCCAGCCCGCGAGGAAATTTACGGTCGCGACGGCCAGTAATTCGGCAAAGCCCACAGCCCATCCCACCCAGATAAAATACGCGCGGCTGCGCGGTTTCGTGAACAAAAAGTGTGCTGTCTTCTCGGCGAATTCATGAATGGCCCCTAGGGCCCCTAGCCCCAGAGCCACGGCAGTAAGTATCAAACCGAAGGTGGTTGAAAAGGCGCTAGTGCCGAAGTCTTCCACCAGATGAGTGCCCACACACACCACTGCAGCGACGGGCATCACAATTGCGGCAATAATTAGGAAGACGATGAAAAAAGACCGGGTGTCACGCCAGCATTTCCAGACGTACATTACTGCTCCTTTCGGACAAGCTGTAAGAAGATTTCCCGCAGGCTTAGAGGGGCGATATTCGTAATAGTTGCACCGCTTTTGGACAATCCGGCAGCGAAACTATCCGCATCCTTGGTTACGACATATCTGTAGAAACTCCCCTCGACCGCAACGGACAAAACCTGCGGCGAAGTTTGTGAGGGAAGCGAGTTGCCGGCTGCGGTAATCAGGCGGAATTCACTCTTGATGTCGTCCAGCCGGGACTCCATCAGAAGCTTGCCGTGATCGAGGACGCCGGCATATTCCGCGATTCGCTCCACCTCCTCGAGTTGGTGAGAAGAAAAAAAGACGGTGCAGCCTCTGTCAAGGCCGTCTTCAGCCAGCACGTGCAACAACTGATCAACGGAAACCGGGTCCAAGGCGGTGGTCGGCTCATCCAAAATCAACAAATCCGCGCCTTGAGAGAGCGCCAGCAACAGCCAGACCTTCGTTTGGTTGCCGTTGGAGAGCTTTTCAAATCGCTGCTTCATCGGGATTTCCAATAGCCGGGCGTACTTTTCCACCGCACCATCGGACCACGTCGGATAAAAGCCACGGCTGAATCGCACCAGTTCAGTGGCAGTTAGCGATGGATAGAGCGTCTTCTTCTCACTGACGAAGGCGGTGCGTCGAAGAATGGCCATGCGTTCTGTGGAAACATCCATTCCAAATACCTGAGCCGCCCCCGCAGTGGGGCGCGTTAGGCCCAGCAGCATTTTGATGGTAGTTGTTTTACCCGCGCCGTTGCGCCCCAAGAACCCGTAGATCGCCCCGCGCGGCACAGTGAGATTTATTCCGCCGACCGCGCGGATGCTTCCGTATGTTTTCGCAAGATCCTTGCTGTCTATCGCGAGTTCGTTCATTTCCGTTCTCCTAAACTGTGCAGTTCATCTCGCACGGTCTTCAGAATTTCCTCGTCCGTGAGGCATAGTTGCGCGCCCTCGACCGCAATCTGCCGAGCATACGGCTGCAAACGGCGCAACTTTTCCGATTTGAGAAATCGAGGAACATTTTCCGCAACATAAGTGCCGCCGCCGGGGATCGTGGCAATGACACCGTCGCGCTCCAGGTTCTGATAGGCGCGCGCGGCAGTGGTGGGATTGATCCCCAGTCCGGCAGCGAGCTTGCGTACTGACGGTAGTGGCTGGTCTACCTTCAAGGCGCCCGCAGCAATCGCATTCTTCACTTGCGCTTCGATCTGCGCGTAAATCGGCACGCCCGAGGACGGATTTACGTGGAAGAGCATACTGTATGATTACAGCCATACAGCACGCTTGTCAAACGCGTAGTGCTTGTGGGCCTATTTTTTCGCTTGTATTACAAAACGTAATACATTAAATTCATCCAGACATTATCGTGGCATCCCCAATCACTCTTCGGCTAGACGAAAAAACGCGGCAGCGGATCGCACGCCTGGCTCGCCGCAAGCGCCTGTCCACATCTGAAGCCATCCGCCAGGCGATTGCGGCATGGGCGGACCGGCAGGAGCCGGTCACTTCTCCCTATGAGGCCATGAAGGATCTGATTGGGGTGGTCCGCGGGGGAAATCCGAAGCGCTCCGAACAAACTGGTCGCCGCTTCGCCGCGCTTCTGATGCGTCGGCGGCGGCGGCGTTGATTCTCATCGACGCAGGGCCGCTCGTCGCATTGCTCGATAGAGGCGACCGGCATCATGCCAAGTGTGCCGCGGCCCTGGCGGAGCTGCGCGAGCCTCTCGCGACAGTCTGGCCCCCGTTCGTCGAAGCCATGTGCCTCTTGGCTGATCTGCCTCGGGCGCAAGAGGCGCTGTGGGAAATGCTGGAGCGAGGGGCGGTCCTTCTGCTACCACTGGACTCGAGCGACATCCCTCGGATCCGCGAGCTGATGCGCAAATACGCCAACCGCCGGATGGATCTCGCTGACGCCGCGCTCTTACGCGTCGCCGAGCGGGAGGGGCTCCGCAAAATCTTCACTGTCGACCGCCGCGATTTCTCGGTCTTTCGCCTCAACAATCGAACGCGCCCCGCGCTCATTCCATAATTCCGAGTCGTTGGGCCAAGCTCTTCATCCCACCGTTTGCATCGCGGAGACTAATTCTGGAATGTCAATTTTGATGAGGGTGCCTTGGCCGGTGCGGCTCTCGATTTGCAAATGAAAATCGGCGCCGTAGAGGACACGGAGGCGTTCGCGGACGTTGCTCAAGCCGATGCCCTCGACATAGACGTGCGGCATTTTTTCTTCGGAGATACCCACGCCGTTGTCTTCGATTTCGATGCGCAGGCGGCCGTCGCGGTTTGTAGTGCGCAGTTGAATTTTTCCGCCGTCGAGCTTGGGCGCCAGGCCGTGTTTCAGGCAATTTTCGACGATGGGTTGGAGAAGCATGCTGGGGACGAAGGCTTCTAGCGTTTCTTCGTCGATTTGCTTGATGATGTCGAGGTTGTCACGGCCGAAGCGGGCGACTTCGATATCGAGATAGTCGTCGATGAATTCAAGTTCTTCGCGCAGCGGCACAAACGTTTCGTGCTTGCGGAGGAGGCGGCGAAGAATATTGCTGAGCTTGAGGACCACCCCGCGCGCGTTGTCCGGATCGAAGCGGATAAGCGCGGAGACGGTGTTCAGGGTATTGAAAAGAAAGTGCGGGTTGATCTGGCGGGACAGCGCGTCCATGCGGGCCTTCAGCAGGAGTTGCTGGTGGCGCTCGAGGTTCATCTCGATGCGCGTGTTGTTCCAGATTTTCAGCGGCGCGGCGACAGACATCAGCGTGGCGATCACCGTCAAAAGAAGCCACCAATCCCACTGCGGGTGGATTGCAAAAAGCCACTTGGGCTTGGTGGCCTGGACCAGGGCTACGCGGCCAAGCTCCAGTCCGACGCACACACCCAGGGGCGCCATTTCCCAGGACAATTGCCGTTTCTTCAGCAGCCGCACCACGGCTTTAGGAATGTTCAGAAAAGTGAACGGACCGAAGTTCCAAAGATCTTCCTTGTTGGGAATCGCCTGCCGGATCAACCCGCCTATCAACCCCGCTGTCGAAGCGGCGGGCATCGCCAGCCACTCGTGAAAGATGAGCGCGGGAATCGTGACAATAGCCCCGCCAATGGGGCCGACCACGCGGCCTCCCAGCAGGCCCATCAGAAACGCGCCTTCTAGCGAAAGGTCCGCGAACCGGTAGGGATACCCCACCAGCCGCAGGGTGACTCCGACGAACAACGGCGGCACCATAAAGAGCATCAGCTTCAGTTTTTGGTCGGGATCGCGCTCCTCGGTGAAAAGCACCCGGCGGAAGGTGTTCCAGCGCGCCAGTAATGCGGCGATAGAGGACGCCACCGCCACCTTCAGCAGCAAGGTAAAGAGGAGGTCGCGAACTGATGTTGCCGAGTCCATGGTTGGTCTGCGTGGACGTCCTCGCTAACGCTAGCCAATCGCAGCCGCGATGTAAAGGCTCACGTGGCGTACCTGTTATACTTTTGGTTCGCCATGACGCCGAAATCAAATGCGGACAAAGGCAGGCTGAAAAAAGGCTCCAGCGTGAAACTTGTCGCGCAGGCCGCTCTTCCCACGCGCCATGGCCGCTTCACGATTTACGGATGCAAAGGCCGCGGCCCGCTCGATGAAGCTATCGCTCTCGTGCGCGGAAAACTCAATGGAAAAGCCGCGCCGCTCGTTCGCGTGCATTCACAATGCCTCACGGGTGACGTACTTGCGTCGCTGCGGTGCGACTGCCGGGCGCAACTCGAGCTTTCCCTGCGGAAAATCGCCCAGGCGGGCTCCGGGATCCTGCTATATCTGCCACAAGAGGGGCGCGGCATCGGGCTGATGAACAAGCTTCGCGCCTATGAGCTACAGGATGGGGGAATGGACACGGTCGAAGCGAACGAAACGCTGGGATTCGCGGCCGACGCTAGAGACTATGATTTTTCCGCGCAAATCCTTAAGAAACTTGGCGCTACAAAAATCCGGCTGCTTTCGAACAACCCGGAAAAAGTTCGCCAGCTGGAGGACTCCGGCATTCGCGTGGTCCAGCGTGTTCCCTGCCAGCCGCGCATCTCAAAAATTTCACGCGCCTATTTGCAGACAAAAAAAAGCAAAATGGGGCATCTGCTGGACGGCCTGTGAGGGAACAATTCCATGACCTCGGTTCTAGCCCCCGCCGACGAATTGCACGATCTCATAGCGGTCCCCCGGTTCCACAGGCGTTTCGGTCCATGCGGGGCGTGGAAGTATTTCTAGGTTTCGCTCGATGGCTACGCGGCCGGAGTCCAGGCCGAGCGTGACGAGCAAATCGGCAACCATCGCGCCGGGCTTCGTTTCGTGCTTTTCTCCGTTTACAACAATCGAAATCACTGTTTCCATGGGCATATTGCATTCCTACGCCAACCCGCGTATCTCCCTACGTCGTAGGCACGCGAGACCGCGTTTTTAGCTGAAATCTTAGCTGGCCTTTGGAATCCGCCTGGGAGGCCTCGATCACCAGGGCGGGCTCGGCTCCGGCCATGCGGGGCATTTCGAATTCGAGTTGCGCTTGGCCGTCGGCTCCTGTCTCGGTCGAGAATTCGGTGATGTCCGCTGCGCCGTCGATTCGCGCGGTCACCAGTGCGCCAGCGACAGCTTCTTTATTTTGCATTCTCCGCACGGCAACGTGCAACTTCGCGTGTTTTCCCACCAGCCAGCTTTTCGCATTGATCAGTTCCATGGCCAGCGCCGCCGCAGGCACGGCATGCGAATGGGCCGCAGGTTCAGCCTTATTCGCAGCGGGCTTTCCTTGGACGGACATCGGAGGTGGCACCAAGCGCAGTGCGCCGCTGCGAATCTCTTCTGTCACGGTGCGATGCTGGTCGTCAATTCGTTTTCTGAGGACCTCTTCGCGTGCGAGTTCGAGCGGCAACAGATCAAGATAGTTATTTGTGCGCCGGTGAAGCACGCGACCTCGGCAATAGACGGTTGTGTCGATCAAGGCGTTTGCGGTGCCGCGGTCTTCGGTCTGGACGTGATAAACCGTCTCGCCAGCTTTCACGTCCGTGTTGTGCCCGAAGAGCATATGTTTCGTCCATCCCGCAGTAGCGACCGCGACCGTGGTTCCAACAGCGAGCGCTGCGGGACTTTCCTCGTGCCATTTGACCGACTGGCGGTTGAATGGATATTATAGCGCTTCGCCCATGACCGATTCAGGCTTACAAGCGTACACTCCGCTTCTCTTACACCTGCTGATTGCCTCGGCACTCGCCGGGGCGCTGACGTGCGCGTCGGTGCTGGTGGGCTGGCGGCGGCCTAGTCGCGCCAAACAGCAGCCTTATGAGTGCGGTATGGAGCCCACCGGCGATGCGCGCGCGCCGGTTTCCGTACGATTCTACCTGGTGGCGATGGTTTTCATTCTTTTTGATGTGGAAGCCATCTTCCTGTATCCCTGGGCCTACATTTACCGGGACTTCATAAAAATGTCTCCCAGTATCGGCATGTATGGCTTCCTGGAAATGATGGTATACATCGCCATACTTTTGGTGGGTTACTTTTATCTTTGGAAAAAAGGCGCGCTCGACTGGCATAAGTATTAGCCTGCGCCTGAGGGCTCTCTAACGGTGACCGAGAATACCAGCCAACGCGCTAGTGTTGTGGCCGAGCACCTGCGCGCGTGGAATCCAAACGCTATTGAAGAAATCATTGAATTCCGCGGCGAGACTACACTCGTGCTCCCCCGCAAAATCCTGCGGGCCACGGCCGAGCGCTGTCGCGACCACGCCGAGCTCAAGTTTGACTTGCTTACCGATGCCACTTGCGTTGACAGGTACCCTCACGAGCCACGCTTTGAACTGAATTACCATCTGGTTTCCATCCCCCGGCGCGACAAAATTCGCCTCAAGGTTCGCTTGTCCGCATCAGACACTGTCGTGGACACGCTAGTCCCCGTGTGGCCGGGCGCAAATTGGCTGGAGCGGGAGATTTTCGACCTTTTCGGCATACGTTTCGAAGGCCATCCGGACCTGCGGCGCATTTTGCTTCCGGAAGACTGGGAAGGCTATCCGCTGCGCAGGGATTATCCCGTTGAGGGCTACCGCGACGTCCCCATGGTCACGGGATTCAGAAAGAGCTCAGTATGACCACTGTCGAGACCGCAACGGGCACAACAAAAACGATGGTTCTCAACATGGGTCCGCAGCACCCGTCGACCCACGGCGTGCTTCGCGTACTTCTCGAACTGGACGGCGAAACGGTTATCCGGGCGGTCCCTGATCTGGGTTATCTGCACACGGGAATCGAGAAGAGCTGCGAAGACAAGACCTATTCGCAAGCCATCACGCTCACGGACCGGATGGACTACCTCAATCCGCTCGGCAACAACCTGGTGTACTGCCTGGCAGTGGAAAAATTGCTCGGCCTCGAAGTTCCCAAGCGCGCGCAGTATGTTCGCGTTCTGCTCGTCGAGCTGCAGCGCATTTCTTCGCACCTGGTATGGCTCGGAACACATGCCATCGACCTTGGAGCCATGTCCGTTTTTCTCTATTGCTTCCGCGAGCGCGAGGAGATCCTGAAGATTTTCGAGATGTTCGCCGGGCAGCGCATGATGACGAGTTACATCCGCATCGGTGGCATAGCGCTGGAACCTCCAGCGGGTTGGCGGGCGGCGGTCGATCGCTTTCTAAAGATGATGCCGAGCCGCATCGACGAATACGAATCTTTGCTCACGGGAAACCGCATTTGGATGGGCCGCACCAAGGGCGTCGGTTATATTTCGGCGGAAGACGCGGTGGCTCTCAGCATGACCGGCCCCACACTCCGCGCGGCGGGCATCGCCTACGACAACCGGAAAATGTTTCCCTATTCGAGCTATGAAGAGTTCGAATTTGACGTTCCGACGCGTACGGATTCCGACTGTTTCGCGCGCTATATGATTCGCGTGGCGGAGATGCGGCAAAGCTTGAATATCGCGCGCCAGGCGATGGCCAAGATAACCCACGAAGGCCCGATCCGGACGGACGCACCAGGCATCGTGCCGCCAGCGCGCGAAAAAATGAAGACGGAGATGGAAGCGCTCATCTATCACTTCAAAATCTTCACGGAAGGGTTTTCGCCGCCTCCGGGTGAGACGTTTGTGACCGTGGAGTCGCCGCGCGGCGAGTTGGGCTGCTTTATCGCTAGCGACGGCTCGCCCAAGCCGTT